>ERZ724508.2053-NODE-2053-length-10995-cov-3.351737_pt1 | contig 10995 bp, 26 predicted proteins | sample MGYA00376041_ERZ724508 | MGnify/ENA primary metagenome ERZ724508 (study PRJEB28724, sample SAMN07190887) | wastewater metagenome | isolation source: effluent of sewage treatment plant in Hong Hong | place: USA: Christiansburg, Virginia | collected 2016-03-01 ... | reverse complement strand
GTCCTTGGTATCAACCCCGAACATTTGACGAGAGATCTCCTTGTTGGACATCCCTTTATCCTTCAGCTTCTTAGCTGTGTGGATCTGCTCGAGCTTGGCTCGGTTTCGTTCGATGGTCATACGAGCACGGAACTCGCCGCTCTTCATCCCCATCGCTTCGTAGATCTCTTTGTCGTTCTTGAATTCGTCAGACGCGCGGCATTCCTTAACAAGGTCAAGCCAGCTGATGTTTCGCCTACTGATGTAGGCCTCGTGGTTTCCACCGCTACCCCAAGGATAGCGTCCTGACTTACGGGGTGTACCGTAGTGCATTAGGTCTTCTGATTTAAACACAACCACGGACTTCACCCCCTCAGGGTTGACTCGATGTAATTGTCGAACTCGACGATCGTCAACATGATTGCCGCAATCGTATCCGGATCTGCATCATCTTCCAGTTTGCCGTCTCCCTGGTAGATCGCTACGTGAATCTTGATCGTGTGTGGGTCAATCTGGTACTCAAGGCAGAACAATGCAGCGTAAACCATCAACTGTTCTAGCTTGGATGGGGTGACACCTGTCTTCAGATCGTGGATGAGAAGTGTCTCGCCATCGAACGCGATTGTGTCCGCAGAGCCAAAGCAGTGTTGGGAGAAGAAGAGCGTTTGCTCACAGACCATCCCATTTTCGATTGCGTCAGCCACATAAGCAGCTAGTGCCAGATTCTCACTATCCAACCTGATCCCCAAGCGAATCGCCTCATGGGCAAGCGCGTGAAGATCAGTCCCTCTTTTCGACGCCTTCCAACTATGAAAGCGCGACGTGAGTTGGTTCGAATCATATCGAAGCCAACTTGACTTACTCGGGCTCAGGAACGCGTGTTTATTGCGCAGCTCCGAATGCTCGTTGAATTGCATGAAGAACCTCAATTTCGTTCTCAGGAAAGATGAACGCTCCAAAGTGGAGTTCGTCGAACATCTCTACATAGTAGTCCTGGTTTGGTCGATGTGCTGCGTCCCATGACGCTTTTACTTCCAACATCGCCCAGTATGGACCGTACAAGATGATCAAATCAGGGATGCCCTGAATCTCATCTGGGTTGTTCTTCAACACGAAAGACCCAGGTAGAACACGCTGGATCTCATCAATGAGGTAGTTCTGATAACGGGTTTCGGCCTTTGTCGTCATCAAATACCTCCGAGACATAAGGGAAATGCCGTGTGTGCGACATCTTGCCCTATTATATGCCATGTTTGCGATGAGACCGTATACCCTTTCATTCAACCACGACGAAGATGCTTCTTGTGGGGAAGGTTTCGTCTCCCGTGTAGGTCGAACGCCAGATGTCTTTAAACAACAACCCCTGGTAGCCAGCTGCTTCCATGATGTTTGGATAGGTGATTTCATGCACCACATCGGCTACTGACAAGTTCGTGTAGTGGATAGGGATCGGGCGCTTGAATTGGTTTGCGTACTCCCAAGCGAAGCCATCTGGCCTCCACGCGAGGTTCTCAGCCCTCAAATCGCCGTAATCCATGTTCTTAACGATGACCTTGTCACAGTGCGGGTGTTCTGGTTCCACGAACGCTTGTGCTACAAGGATGGCAGCTGAACGGGTCTTTCGCTCACCGAAACGATCCAACAACCCAATCTTGCTATGCCCCGTAGTCGTAAGACTCACCCGCATAGGGCGATCTTCTCGGCCAGCCTTCGCAATGTGCCCGAGATTACTAACGACGTAACCAGGGTGATCTTCAATCTCAACCCATACTTCTGGAGTGCCCATTCAGCGTCCTTTCGGTGGCTTAGGCGGCTCAACCTGTACTTTTGGTGGTGCTGGTGGGTTCGGTGGTTGCTTTCCGCCCTTGTAGACTATATCGCTCTCTGGGTAGTCCATTCTACGCTCCTCTCAGGACACGCCTAAAGCCCATGTGCCAGATGTCAGATCCGAAAATGAAAAAGTTTTTGGAGAAATAACCCCTATACCCTCTTACGCGTGTGTGAGAGGGTATAAGGTCTATGCGTATTTCTGGAAACTTTTTCTCTTCCGGATCTGACATCTGACAGACCCTATACCCTATAGACCAGAAAGGTGCTCTGACCTGGGCGTTTGTACTCGCTCCGACGCTTGCCAGATCTGCCAGATTAGGCTGCAGCAGGGAGCTCCACCGATGGGAACAACTCCACAACATTGCCCGTACCGAACAGTTCTCGCGCCGCTTTTCGCTCATTAAACAGCTTTTTCTCACTCAAACTACCCTTGATCGCGCGGTCAATGAGTGAATCTGACATCAGCACGTAGTAGTACAGGTTCGTAAACGGCGTATCCAAGCGGTCAATTCGACCCTGTGCCTGCTCGAAGTTCTTCCAGCTGTATGTCTGGCTGTAGAACACCATCGCGTCCGTCTCTGTACAGTTCCAACCCTCAGCGCCGGCAACGTACTGGACCAGGTAGATCCATTTGTCGGTATCCGGAATCGCCTCTTTCTTGTGCCCATTCCACTCAGCCTGGGGAACCTTGCAACCGATCCCCTGACGGAGTGCGTCGAGCTCGTAGTCGAAGGTGTAGAAGACGATGATCTTCTTGTGCATCTTCTGGATCTTGAGGACCTCATCTAGGCGAGATGGATCCTCATTGACCACACGCCTCATCAAGCGGAACATCTCAGCAACATCACGAATCGGTCGGTCCTCGTAGATGTTCCATCTGTTGACGGTCACCTGTTTGAACGCTTCCTTATCGTGTTGTACTGGCCACTCGTTGACCATACGTTTGGTGTGTTTCTCGTAAGGCATCTCTACCAACACGTGGTTACGCATCAGCTCGAGCTTGGTCTCGTTGAGATACCCCTTGATCTTGGGGAACTTGGAGAAGGGCTCCATGACGACATGCTTTGCCCGGAACTCCGTGATGTTCTTAAAGAAGCCGTTGGCGATGAAGACAGGCGCGTAGTCCATCCACGTGTCGCCAGGCGTACCACTAAGCAGAATCCAGTTGTTCTTGGACTCCCACGGATCAGACTCGGTGTTGATGTGAGCGTTCTTCTTGGCGATCTTGTAGAAGGCCTTTACCCACGCGCCGTTTCCAACAAGCCGTTGCTCGTCGAAGATGAAGAAGGCGCCTTGCACGTCAATGTACTTGTCGATGTTGTTCCACGAGTCCACGACGAGCTTGCCGTGTGCAGTATGTTCAGTGCCGCACGCGATAGCCGCGAACTCGCGTTCCCAGTCCCAGCTGTCTCGCTTCTTGGCCGTCGTGATGACGTACACGTCTTTCGGTGACTCGTACTTCTCGTAGTAAGCCACCGCCGTCCGCGATTTACCAGTACCGACTAGCCCATACAGGATCGACCCGTTGCGGAGTTTGTCGCGTGCTGTGACTTGGTGTTCTCTCAGATCCAGCAAACTTCACCTCCTCATGGTCTAGTGGACGGGTACCGGGCTCACCACCCTCTTTACATGTACAGGGCCTCGTAGAGAGATGGCCGTACACGAAGTGATGATGGCGAGGTCTCAGCTTCGGTCTGGTGCAGCCCATGAGCGTGCACTTGGTTGGGAACCTACTCACCAGCGGCCTCGACCAGATCGTCGTAGGCTTCCTTCGAGAGAACAACTCCAACGACCTCGTTGCCGTTCTTCAGCTCGATCGGTTCGGTCAGGTCGGGGCTCACCGTGTCCGGGATTGCCTCCATCAGCTGTCGTACCTTGCTCTTCATGTGTTTCCTCCTTTCCTTCAGTAGTCAGTCCTCATAACCGAGGAGTTCTTTTCGTACCCACGCTTTGACAATCTCTCGCGCGAGGCAGAGATCTTGGCATTCGTGCTTCTCTTTGCAGATCAGCTCTTGCGGGCATTCGTTCTCTTCAGGAGGGGTCCAGTGCGCCATTTGTCTCCTCCGGTTGCCACATCTCTCGTGGGTCTGCGTTCCCAACCCACACGACCGCTTGATCGTGTTTGTCGCGTTCGACATACACCCGGTCTCCGACGTCGTAACGACTCCGCGCAGCAGCCGGGCGATACACGCCACCGAAGAAGCGAAGAACCAACCCCTTCGGATCAACGTGCACCGTGCGAGTGCCCCACGAGTTCTTGGGTGACGTCGAAGTGTCAACCACCTCTCCGCGAGGCAGGTCCACTGGACAAGGACCGGTCACACAGAGCACGCGTTTGGGCCCGCGGTTGTCCTTCCCATGCTTGACCTTCTCGAACTTCTCCGTGTCGGTGATGTTCCAGTGGATGACGTCGACTGTTCCCTCATGGAGGAGGCGGAGCACGTCGGGCCCACGCCAATCCATCCACGCAAGGAAGCCATCAGGCGAGGTCTCGTTGAACGGGATGGGAATCTCAGTGATGACACTCTTCATAGATACTTCCCTTCTCCGAGGTCGAACACGTGCCAGACGGCCGGTCCGTTGATGACGGTCCCAAGGAACGTCCCTTCAGACAGCTCGTCTTTTCCGATTCGACTGAGGCCGGTGCCCAGGATTCCAAACTTACGAATGCCCGTTGGTGATTCCTCAGGAACGAGGGCCCAGATGAGTACCTCACCCATACGCCCCATACCGAACTCTCGCGAACCACACGAGATCGGTTCAGACCCGACTGGCATTTCAACGTCAGTCACCCAGAACCCATCTTCATGGGCGTCGACCTCAACAGCGTACTTGAGAATGCGCATTCATACTCCTCTAATGATTCGGATGACGGACCCCATGATGAGCCCCATGCTGGCGATGAACAAGCAGTGCATGATGAAATTCAACCAGCGTGTCTCCACAGAGAAGATGTAACTGGTCCGATCACATACGACCACCTGCGTTTTGATCTTGATAAGTGAGACCATCAACCACGCCCAGATCGCGAGAAGACCCAGACCCAGGATGATGGCGTGAAGGGTGGTAGTCATGCGACCGCCAAGACGCGTCCGGTTGCCTGCTCGAGCTCGACGTGCTCTTCTCGAGTGAGAGCCATCGACCCAGAACCAGCGTCCGGAGACGTCACAACAGCAGCGAGAACGAGACCAGGATTCTCTTTGTAGATGCTTCTTGACGGACCAGTGAGCGCCTCGTACATGAGATCGAGAGAGTTCGGCTCGCTCATGGTGACCACATCGCGGATCGGTCTTGGTCTTCGTTCTCGGGGTGCTTGCCCGTCACGCACAGACACCGTCCCTGGTAGTAGTGCTTCTTCACCTTCTCGAATTGTTCGCTGTCGGTGACACCCCAGTTGATCTCGTCAACCTTACCGTCACGAAGCAGCCGAAGCACGTCGGGTCCGCTCCAATCCATCCAAGCAAGGAAACCGTCAGGCGACGTTTCGCTGAACGGGATCGGGATTTCGGTGATGTTGTTTTTGGTTTCCATCAAATTCCTCTAAGTAGTCGAATGATCGATCCAGCGATGAGACCCATGCTGGAGATGAACAGGCAGAACATGACAAACCGCACGAATCCGGTTTCGAGGTCGAAGTGATACTTCGCTCGTTGGTTGACGACCACCCCAAACTTGATCTTTAACAGTTGGACCGTGAGCCAAGCCCAGATCGCCAGAAGACCAAGACCGAGCAGAATCCCGTGGAAGGTGGTAGTCATGCAACCGCCAGTACTCGTTTGGTGGCTCGCTCGAGCGCTTCATGTTCTTGCCTCGGCGTCATCAACGCCATCGAACCGGGGTCGTCGTTCGGCGCGTCAGACACGACAGACCCGCACGAGGCCCCGCCATCTTCGAACTTGCCGGGACACTCGACGGTTGTCGTCTCGTAAACTTCCCAATCATGAGGGGCATGAATCACCCCCATGTAGTAGTCCTTACAGGGATAGAGCATTACAACCAACCTCTCCTAAGTAGGTCCCAAATGGGATGTTTCTTCTTTCGGTCCGCCCAGAAGCGCTCGTGTTCAAGCATGATGTCCATGAGCTCAACGTCGGCCACGCAGTAGTTCGGAACAAGTCGGTTGTCTTCCAGCCCAGCGAAGTACTCGGTCATGTCTTGCTCGACTTTGTTCCAAAGTGCCTTTCCGAGAATTTTCATGACATCGATTTCGGGATCCATCTCAGCAATGACCGGATCTTTTTCCCAGACAACCACTGGATGGCCGTCGGCTCTTTCGACATCCGCAATCCTGAAGGTGTCAGGGAGTTGGGGGCTCATGTTCTCAAACTCTCCATCGTCGAGGAGCTTGTAGAACTTCGTCGCCCAACAAAGCGCACAGATGTGGTACTTGGTCACCTGCATGCGCTTCTTGCTGTACCCCATCGGTGGAGAGACCACCACTGCCCCAGGCATAGTCATTGGAAGACCACACCCAGGGACGGAGCAATAGACGTCAAGCGCCATTACTTCTCCTTCTTGTAGATCCAGGCCTGAAGCGTGTCGCTCCAACCCCGAACTTCGTAGTTGTCGTGCATGTCAACGAACATCAGAGTCCTCCAATCAGGTCGACGTTGTAGAGAAGACGTCTGTACTCCCTTTCGAAGAGGCGACGCTCCTCATCTTCGCTCGGTAGTACGAACTTGTGGGTGTATACACCTTCAACCTGCTCGCACGGGCCGAAGACATACTTCAGGAACTTTCCCCATTCCGTGTCGTTCAAGGTGCCACGCGTCCGTTCTGGACGAAGAGCATGTGAGTCAACGGGAACAGCTCCTTGAAAATCTGTTCCATGTGGTTTGCGCACTGGTTGATCTCCCACTGCGGGTGAGACACAAACGCCGCGTCAGGGTGATGCTGCCGAAGAGACAGGAACGCCATGCAGGAACGAGGGTTGAGCGTGGTGATCATGTCGCTGTACAAACCAACACCCAGAACCGCACGAGCACTTTCCTTAGCGATGCCGAGATCTCGAACCTGGTGTACGTAACGGTCCCATGCGAACTGTGCAACCGCTTGCTGGTCTGCAAGGTAGGCCACATACGTCGCATGGTCGGCCGGCACCCATGTTGGGTTGCTGTGCTTCCCTTCTTGGATTAGAGGACGCTCAGGCGGAGCGATGTAAAACTCCGGAGGCATGACCTTGTAGCGCGCGGAAGCCTCGTTGTAGCTGAAGCCGATGCGGTGGCGGTGCCACTCACGGAAGACCATGATGGGCGCCTTGACGTAGAGCTTGATCGATGCCTGCTCGAACGGCGACCCGTGCTTGTGGGCCATCATGAAGTCGAGACGCGGCTGACGCGAGCGCTTGTACTTCTCCAGGTCCTCAGCCATCTCTGAGTCCTGGGTAGACACAAGCATCGCTTCGAGGATCGCATCATCGTCGCCCATGTGGTCCTTGTAGGTGCAGATGAGATCAGTGCTGAACGTCGGTTCACGCTCGAGCGCTTCCAGCTCAGCCGGCTTGAGGTTGTGGCGGTTGTCACTCATCAGTCGTCTCCTGGCGTTCCCATAGCAACACCCAATACACCAGGCCGTGGACCTTCATTAGTAGTAACTGGTGGGGTTGGCCACGCGTTCTTGAACTCGGAGGACGAGGAGTAGAACCGATCCTCATCTTCACCCCAGTGCCGAATGATGAACCCATCATCCGTTTCGATGATGTCCAGCGAGGAACCATCCTTGTGGCGAACAGTAAGCCCACTGGCTCGGTTCGAAAGCTCGCTAACGACAACTCTTCCTCTTGTCGACAGCTCAAAGTCGGCTGGACCATCGTGTCTGGTGAAACTAACTCTCATGTTGTTCTTCCTTTTCTCGACGTTTGATTTCGTCGTTGAGGTACCAGGCAGCCTTCTTGAGGTCCTGGATGGTAGGGGTCTTGTCTTTGAGACCAGCACGCCAGACGTACTTCACCACGTTGCCGAGGTTAAAGTTCATATGGCGAACGATGGTGATGCACTCGATACCGCTTGGGTGACCGTTGTAGTGATCGGGATGGTTGACTGCTTCAGGCATCTTGGTTCCTTGTCCAGTCGGCAACCTCGTCGACAATGTGGATTGCTCGACGAAGAGAACAGACCGCTTCTGTTTCTCCCATGTCGGATTGAAGTTGCACCTCGCTCTCCAGCCGCGTCTTGAGGTACGCAGAGGAGATCATACCTTCGTCAGTACTCGCTTCGACGTGGACCGCGCCCGCATACGGTGAGATGAGCGCACCAACTACTCCGTCGTCGCCGATGAGTTGAACCACGTCCACCATGTCCCGCTTAAAGAAGTCGCCGAATCGCTCAACGTCTTCTTTCTCCCAGAGCACCGCCATTCGGAGCTGCCCCGTTCGAAAGTCTTCTTCTGTGCTGATGTTCTCAAATTTCAAGTGTTTTCTCCTTCGGTTGTAGCGCCCAGATCTTCCCGTGGTTCGGCATGTACGCACCGTGGACCGGGTTGTCGTAGGGATGCGGATTGCCGACGTGCTTACCTCCGACCTTGAAGAACTCCATGGTCTCATGCGTCTCGAAACACGCCGTGTTGTTCATCAACCACATGATGAGCTCGTCATCTGACTGCTCTTTGATGAGTGCGTACGTCGCCCACATGTAGAAGCGCCCCTCGTATGGAGTCGTCATGTCATTCGAGTCGACGGTCGGAATCCACACGTTGACACAGATCCCGTTCTTCTCAGCCTCTACAACAATGCGCGTGCCGGGTTTGTAGGTGACCAGCGCGAAGAGGTTGCGCACGCGGAAGAACTGGGTGTTGACCCCCGAATCTCGAGCATCCGTACACGGAAGATTTTCGATGGTCCCCCAACCACTGAAATCGGGCTTAGCCATGCTTTTCTCCTTCTTACTGGTCCACTACCTCTCGGTAGAGCCAGCGGTTGTTGGTGTCGTCCCAGGAGGACATTGAGAAGTACCGATCACGATGTTCATCTTCATCGATCTTGCGCTTCAGTCGGTCCTTCACTCGAAGCTTGATGAGAGCCTTTGGGAGACTGTTTGTCATAGACTTGAGTGTGAACTCGAAGTCATACTCAGGGGCATACGCGTCGCCGGTCGTCGGCAACCACGAATATGTCCAACGGTACATCTTGTCATCCTCTGGGCGTTCATCCTTCACGATGTGATCCGCGTTGAGCGTCACACCGAAGAGGAGCTTTGCCGCCTGGATGTAATGCCTGATGTGCGCGTTGTTGATGACCTCAACATTCGGTCCTTGCCGTTCTGTTCTATTGACGTAGAACTTCACTTCGAAGTCCCGCATTTCGAGGAGTTGCTCCTCAACCCATAGCGCCATTGCCTTCTCCTATCTGAACTCCACGTGGCCGTATGGCACCTCTTCAGATGCGTACCACTCGTTGAACCGTTCATTACAAATGATCCCTGTGCGCATTGTGTGCCCGTCCATGATCGCGCTCTCAATGATGGCACGCTTGTAGCGCTCTTTCCACCACATAGGGACGCCATCGAAGCCCCAGTCGTAAAGGACTTCAGCAACGATCATCAACACTGCTTCCTCGTCTGTGTTTCCACCGAACTCTTCACAGAGGTCTTCTTCGATCCCAATTGATGTCCCGTCAGGGAACATGAATATGGTCATACTTTCTCCTCTTCAAATCCTACGCGCCCTATCGGCACATCTCTTGATGCGTACCATTGATCATGTATTGGATCGTGCCGAATCCCACAATCAAGGACAAACGCGTCATCAATCGCGACCTCTATGATCGCGTTTCTGTATCGACGCTTCCACCAACTCGGAAGTCCGCTTTGGCCGTTTTCAAACACGATCTGGCCAACTACATGGAGAAGCGCTTCTTGGTTGGTGACGGTGTCGTAGAAGAACGAAAGCTCATCTACAGCCACCCAGTCCCCGTTGGGGAATACGAAGTCGCTCATGCCTTCTCCTACTTGTAGCGCTTGAGAATTCTCTTTCGAACGCGCACAACGCGAATGTTCGAGAACTCCTCTTCCTTGTCACGGGCCGCGGCAAACGCCTTGGCTTCTTTTCTGGTGAGCTCCCACTGCGTGTGGCGATCTTCCCACGTCACGTTCCTGAAGTCGGTAATGTCATACCAGACTTCGTAGTACCTGCGTTTGAACACGCTTCCTCCTATTTGAAGTCGACCCAACCGTGGTCTTTACCGGTCGCGTCTACGTAGCGTACCTCGTACCCATCGTCACGCATACAGACAGACAACTTGGCGCCGTCTTCTGTCTCGAACCCAACGCCGATGAACGCCTCCTTGATGGTGACCTCCATAGCCTCGGTGTCCAAGATCGCGTGGTAGGTAGTTGAGGTTGGGGTGTTGACTTGGATCTTTGCCATATGTTTCTCCTAGGGGTGTTGGTAGCCTTCCGGCATTCGGTTCTTTTCGACGTTCTCCCAGTAGGCCTCACCTGCTCGAGCTCGATCACGAGTCCGATATGCCTTAGTGAGCTCTTCTTTCAAGAGATCAAGTCGGATTTGCATGAGCACGTATTGCTCGTCAAGCTCCTTCTTGTACCGACCGATTGCTCGCTGAGCGCCCTTCCGGTTCTTTTCCATCTTGCGCTCTACCCGAAGAATCTCAGGCCGTAGCGCACGGATCAGATTGTTGTAGAGCTTGGAGCGCTTCATGCGACCCGCACACCCTTGAAGTTGGGGATGTCGGTGGTCGCGGTGTCACGCATGGGGTTTCCAATCTTGGTTCGATGATCGCCGCCTGCAGTGCCCCAACCGTTGAACCCCCCAACCGCCATCGGATTGATGACGTCATGACCGTGGCGCCTGTAGAGCTCCTTCAGTCGCCGGGAGCGGCGCTGGACGCACTGCGTTCCGTTGCCGACCTCGTACGGAATCTCTGCCTCGACTTGGGCCTTGCATTCTTCCACCGTCATGTGTTCGCGTGTCTTACCCATTACTTGACCTCCTGGATGGTGCAGTTCGGGTTGGGGGGATCGAGAACCAGGTTGATGCTGTACAACCGGGCAATGTGCTGTGTGCGGTTTTTCCAGCTCCGACGCGCGTCCTGAATATCCTGCAGCCACTCAGGGCGACGGAACGGACTCTTCAGGCGAAGGAAAACCTGAGTGTTTGTCGGTTTTGCCCTTCCGGCTTTTTCGAAGCGAAGCTCAACGTCGTTTCTCTTGCCGAAGGGTGGCGCGGGTTCAG
>ERZ724508.2052-NODE-2052-length-10996-cov-11.654693_pt1 | contig 10996 bp, 4 predicted proteins | sample MGYA00376041_ERZ724508 | MGnify/ENA primary metagenome ERZ724508 (study PRJEB28724, sample SAMN07190887) | wastewater metagenome | isolation source: effluent of sewage treatment plant in Hong Hong | place: USA: Christiansburg, Virginia | collected 2016-03-01 ... | reverse complement strand
TCCCTTGGGAAAAGCTTGAAACAAAAAAAGTACAAAAACAGCTCACAGCACAGATAGATGTAGAGTACGATAAGCAGGATAGTACGAAGCAAGAGTTTCATGCAGCGCCAAAGTTTCTAGTCGTCTATGATGAGGCAAAAGTTGTGATCAATTATTGGTCTCTCGCACTGATTCTTATACCAATCGTAGTACTTCTCTGAATTATATTCTATCTTATTGCTTGATTGCGTCGTCGTCGATCCGTTCTTCGTAAGGAAATCCGTAAAGAACTTCTCAAAGAAATGCAGGAAAAATCAAATAAATAATCCCTCATATGAGGGATTATTTATTCTTTGGAAAAATAATCATTTCCTGAAGTTGATGTGCGTCCATCCTCAGTATATCCCCATTTTTTATAAGCTGCTCGCGCTCGGTGATTTTCTGGATGTACAGCGAGTATTTGCATACTTGGTAGTGAAATCTCTTTCTTTCGGGCATGAACTTCATTTTCAAATATATCATGCAGTTCTTTCGCAAGCCCAGTTCCTTTTGCGAGTTCTGATACAATAATCCATGTAATAAAAAAATATACACCACCTTCCACAGGAGCTTCTTGTCTTTCCAAGAGTCCAACTATGCGATTGGAAGTATCCCTTGCAATCATAAGTGTCGTGTTGGTCGTTTGAAATTTTTCTTGTTGAAGTTGAATATTTCTTTGATTTGCAATATCAGTAGTTTTTTGCTTTTGAGAATGTGACTCAGGGTAATTTGCTTCCACAAAATTCGCAATTTCTTGCAAGGCCATTTCATCGGGTAGACTCTCAATACTATACTTCTGGAATAGATACATATTTGTGTATTAAAATTATAAATAAATACTTGTAAATAGTATTAATACTATAAACTTTACTACACTTGTCAAACTACGCGTGACTTTTAGGTCTATTTCATTACAATCCTTTCTTTCCACAACTTTTTTGCATGCCAGATTTTCGACTTGTATCAGACTATGAACCGACTGGTGATCAACCTCAAGCTATCAAGATACTCACTGATTCTTTTCTTGCTGGTAATAAATCTCAAGCACTGCTCGGTGTAACAGGATCAGGAAAAACCTATACGATGGCAAATGTGATTGCGAATCTCCAAAGACCAACATTGGTGGTTGCTCATAACAAGACACTCGCAGCTCAACTCGCTGCAGAGTTTGCAGAATTTTTCCCGGATAATGCTGTGCATTATTTTGTCTCATACTATGATTATTATCAGCCGGAGGCATTTGTCGTGAAGACTGGTGCCTATATTGAGAAGGAGGCGACGATTAATGCGGAGATTGATCGGTTTCGACATGCAGCAACTGAATCGCTCCTGACGCGTCGAGATGTGATTATTGTTGCATCAGTGTCATGTATCTACGGTATCGGAGAGGTCGATGAGTATGAGAAGCAAATTCTCCATTTTGAAGTGGGGAAGAGCTATCCACTCGAAGAGATGATTGCACACCTTGTAAAACTTCAATTTAGCCGATCTACCACGGATTTTGCTCAGTGAATGTTTCGTGTGCTTGGTGATACACTTGAGATATTTCCATCTTCGCGTGAGATGATCTATTCTCTCGATTTTTTTGATGAGACGCTCGATCGTATTCGTATCCGAGAGCCCCTTACGAATCGTATTCTTGAGAGTGTCGAGAGTATCGTTGTGTTCCCTGCAAAACATTTCATGACATCCAGGTCGATGGCGGATGAAATTATTCCAAAGATTCGTCATGAGCTCGATGAACGCGTAGCGCATTTTCAGCATATAGGAAAACTTGTCGAGGCAGAGCGAATCAAGATGCGAACAGATTACGACATCGAGATGCTCCAAGAGACTGGGTATGTTTCAGGTATAGAGAATTATTCTCTCTATATGGCAAATCGTCCACTCGGCACCCCACCATCAACACTCATCGATTTTTTCCCAAAGGATGCACTTTGTTTTGTTGATGAGTCACATATTAGTCTTCCACAGATCGGTGGTATGTATGCAGGAGATAGGGCACGCAAGACGAATCTTATCGAATACGGTTTTCGTCTGCCGAGTGCCTATGAGAACCGACCACTTCAGTTTCATGAGTTTGAAGAGAGAGTCGGGCAGACCCTCTATATTTCGGCGACGCCAGCAAAATATGAGATTGAAAAAAGTAGTGTTGTAGCAGAGCAGATTATTCGTCCAACTGGGCTTCTCGATCCACAGATTATACTCGAGGAGATGGAATATGTAGCCGATTCTCTCCTTGGTCATATTCAGAAGGTGTGTGAACGTGGCGAGAGGGCGCTGATCACGACGATCACGAAGAAATCAAGCGAAGAGCTTGCAGAATTCCTTGCAGGAAATGGAGTGAAGGTAAAATATCTCCATTCAGAGATCGATACGATTGAACGACTGGAAATTTTGCGGGATTTGCGAGTGTGAGATATTGATGTTATTGTGGGGGTGAATCTTCTTCGAGAGGGTCTTGATCTTCCAGAGGTATCGTTCATTGGGATTCTCGATGCGGAGAAAATCTGATTTCTCCGATCCAAATCATCCCTCCTTCAGATTATTGGAAGAGCAGCACGGAATGCAAATGGCTATGTAGTGATGTACTCTCATCAACTCAAGATGTCTGAGGCTATGAAGTCAGCCATCGAAGAGACAAATCGTCGTCGAGCTGTACAGATTGAGTATAATATCAAACACTCGATCACTCCTACAACGATTATATCACGTATCAAGGATATTGGTCTTTCTCGCAAGGGTGAGAGTGAGGAATTTGATATTATTGAAGATCTCGAAACTCGAAAGAAACGTATTGAACTCGAGATGCTCTCCGCTGCGAAGAATCTTGATTTTGAACGAGCAGCAGAACTTCGTGATATACTCACACTCTTGGAGCGAGAGGTGGTATAATTGTTTTGCAAAATCCTATTTTTCCCTATACTACAGCTCGCCTAGCTCTGTAGTTCAACGGTCAGAATTAAGGACTCCAAATCCTTCGATCAGGGTTCGATTCCCTGCGGAGCTGCCATCAGGTATTTCAATCAAATTCTCCTTCTTGGAGAATTTTTTGTTGGCTTCTGTATGAGAAAAATGGATATATCTTAGGGTTTCGATTAGTAATTTGTGAGAATGTTGGTGTCTCTATAAAAATGAACTAAAAAAGTATCACACCATTTTTGTTATTTACCCATGATTTCTTTCTATTTGAGTTGTGAACGGCTGCAAAATCTTTTTTTGTTTAAATTAATCTTAATTTACATATTTCAATCTATTTATTGATTGAAATATGTAAATAATACTCAAAGGGTAATAATATTTTGTGGTTGATTTCAATAATAATATACTATACTACTTCAGTATTGTATATTATTCAGTATTGTTTATTAATATATTTTTTTATATTATGAAAAAATGCCCATATTGCGCTGAAGAGATTCAAGATGATGCAATTAAGTGCAGATTTTGCAGCGAATGGTTAACTAAAAAAATAGCATCTACTCATGAAAAGATGCTATTGAATCCTAAAAATAACAGGAAGATTATTTGAGTAGGATGAGCATGAGGGAATTTTATTAATCGTATGATCGCATCTGATTATAAAGGTGCTGAATTCATTGTTATGAATACTGATGATGATGCACTCGATCAATCGCAAGCAACACTTAGACTCAGTATCGGACGTCAAACAACTCGTGGGCTTGGTGCTGGCGCAAATCCAGAAATTGGAAAAAAGGCAGCCGAAGAATCTACTGAAGAAATCACTGAAGCACTCAAATGAGCTGATATGGTATTCATCACTGGTGGACTTGGTGGTGGTACAGGTACTGGTTCTATACCAGTAATTGCAGAGATTGCAAAGAGTCTGGGTGCTCTTGTTGTTGGTGTCGTGACAAAGCCTTTTGCCTTTGAAGGAAGTTGACGGAAGGATTTTTCGGAAAAATGAATTGAAACTGCTAAAAATTATTTTAATATTCTTTTTATATATGAGAATGATTCACTTCTATGAAGTGTAGGTAAAAATACATCAGTGCTTGAAGCCTTTGGTCTAATAGATGAATGAATAATTCGGATTATTGATATAATTCAAGAACTTTGATCAGAGGAGATTAAAAAAATCTCTTTGAAAAAACATATTTTAAATATTGACATATGCACCTTGCAAAAGGAAGAGTTATACACTCTATTACTTAGCTAATAAGATAAATATTGATGGTAAATAATATCTTTTACACCATATGTAAATAAAAAATTGAAGTGTGACTACTTATCTATATTTTTTATATAGATCTCATTAATTATACCAAATGGATAAAGATACTGAATCTGGAATTTTCGTAAAAGAAGTAGCAAAATACTTCATGAATTTTTTAGAGACCGACTTTAAAAAGAGGCGGATACCAAAAAGAGATACAAACAAAAAAACAAAATCTGAATTAACTGTTTGATTAGATTTTGAGAAATATCCAAAATTTAAAGAGCTTTTAATTAAAAATCTTAATACAGGATTTAATAAGTCAGAATTATCTGCTAAAAGATGAGACTTTGTTATCGATATTCCAGATAATATATCTAAGTTTATAGATATAAGGATAATTGAAATTAATGAAGTTACTTTGAATGAATTTGTCTCAGCAATTTTAAAAGTCTTTGCTGATAATAAGGTATTATATAATCAACAATATGATCAGTTAGAAGAAAATAGTATTTTGGAAGTTAAGGATAAACTCAAAGATATTTTTATAAATCCATTACTTGAAGAACTTAGGAAACCTCTTGAAAACCTCAATTTATGAGATGATGATGCAATATTTCAATTAGAATGAGAAATTGTGGATTACATTTTCTTTGATTATGAATCAAAGATAAAAGATATCCTATTACAATACATAACTAAAGATAATACTTTTATTGAGAAAGAAATTAAAGATATTTTCATGTTAGATGAAATTAAAGAAAAATTATCAAATTTCTTTAATAGTTTTTCTGTAAAAGACCTATTTGCTGAGATTTATGAAATTTACAAAAACAATAATCTTATTGATAAGACGGAACTTTATTTATATTTCTATGAAATAGGTGTTTGAGGTGATAAATTTCCTCTTTTCTATACGCCGATCACAATAGAAAGAGCCGAAAATACTATAAAAATTCAGTTTGATAAAAGATTATTTGTAAATACTGCTGGTATCGAATATGTAGTTCAAGAATACAATAGAGAAACAAAAAGTGCCTCAACATTAAATTGAAATTTTGAAAGAATTATTTATCTCAATGCAGAAGATAATTTCCAGAAGAAACTGAATGAACTTTTATTGAGTTTGGAACATTTTTTTTGATTATCGAATCAAATAGATATTGAAAAACCAGTACTTCAAAAATCAGTTAATTCATTAATTACAATATCAAATAAGGTCTATCTTTATTTATTTGATAAATCCGATGAGGCTTTGATTAATGATTATGAGGAAATATTAAATTTAGACAATACTCTTTTATGAGATTTTAATCTTTTGCTTGAAACATTCATCAAAGAAAACCCTACAGTTTGTATTAAGGATATAGAAGATGAGTGGGATAACTTTGACGTCCAAAGTAAGCTAATATATGAAAGTCCAATTCCATTGAATGATGAACAGAAACAAGTAATTAATGCATTAGATAGGGAAGATTGTAAATTTCTGATTCTTGAATGACCCCCATGAACTGGTAAGAGTCATACAATTACATCAATAATATGCAAGGCTCTTTTAGAGGAAAAATCTGTTCTTGTGCTATCTGATAAAAAAGAGGCACTTGATGTTGTAGAAGATAAGATTTCTGATACCCTAAATAAGGTACGCTTTGATGAAAATAATTTTCAAAACCCTATATTAAGAATAGGAAAAACTGGTAGTAGATTTAATAAACTTATTCAGTCTCAAACAATATCAAAGATAAAGGAACATGCCAGAAGTTTTAAGACTAATAGGGGTAATTTTGATAAATTTAAGACTGAAACAAAGTCTTCTCTTTATGAAGATTTATCACAAAATATTACTCACTATACGGGTATTTCTTTAGGTGATGTTGAGGCTTATTTTTCAAATATGGAAAGATTCCAAGATATTTCTTGGATCAATGATGACAATATTCTCTATATTTCATCAATTGAAAAAGACATATATAAAATACAAGAGATTCTCAGAAAACTTAATTCAATTAAGAATCTTAAGTATAAGTATCAATGAAGCTCAGAGTCCCTTAGGATTCTTATAGAAGAATTTATATCATTAGTAAATGAAGCAGAGAAGATAAAAAATAAATGTGCCTTTTTTAATTCCATCAAAGATAATATTTTTTATAAATCTGATATTTTAGATTTTCATTGAACTTATAACTTGTATTTGGCTGTACAATCCGATTTAGAAAAACTTGAAAATTTCAAAGATTATTTACCAGTAGTTAAAAAACTGGGGGATATTACTGAAGTGAGAGATCTATTGAAAACTATTATTTCAATAGATACTGAAATTTTTATATCCTGATTTACAACACTTAATTCTAAGTATTCCCTGAAACAAATAGCTCAGATATTAGAAGGATTTATCATAGAATATAAGATAACTTTTGAAGATTTTACAAAGAATATTCAGACTACTAGTAACGATTATGAAGTAAAGAAGGATTTATACTGAAAGATTTTTGATTTTTCAAAAAATCAAAAATTTATTTTTGAACTACTGCCAAACTTTAAGCTTCTTAAATATTCAGAATTCAATAAATCTTTAGAGATTTTGAATGAGTATTTGGCACAACTCTTGAAGTTAAAGAATCCTATTCTAGGATTCCTATTTAAAAAGGATAAAATATCTCACTTAAGTAATGAATTGAAAAATACATTTTACTCTTTTGACATAGATACACCTGAATCAAAGATAGATCAAATACGTTGAGTATATAATTTATTAAGATTCATACAGAAACTTTTAGATACAGATGAATATTCAAAGTTTACTTATGAAGAAATATTCATAAATCTCATAAGTAATTACCAACTTAGTAATATTGAAGAGGACTATGCTAGTATTATAGCCCTTACGGAATGACGATTCCATAAGAAACATGAGGCTAATTATGAAAAGATAAAACCATTTTTTAATGAAAGTATTTTAGAAGACATTCTTCAGGAATGAGTAGAATTTTTAATTAAAATCCAGAATACCATAAGTGAAGAGAGCATTCCAACTAATAATAACTGAAAGATAGCATTAGATATGCTATCCTCAATTACTTATGATGAGAGATTTGCTGAAACAACAGATGAGTATGTTAGCTTCTTTAATGATCTCATTGAAAAAATAAATGCTTGTGAAAAAGAACTATTGAGTCTTTGAGATGAATCAAGGAATGTGATGACAACAGAATTAGAAGTAGTTTCAGATTTATATATAACTAAAGATTATCTAAGCCAATTAAATCTCATAGCTGCTAAAATTGGGAATAAGACAGAATGAGGTCTTTACTTAGAAGTCCCTGAGTATTTTAAATTTGTATCTAATCCTTATTCTATAAAAGATATTCAATTAATTTTTGATGAAATATTATTCCTTATAAGACTCGATACGGATATAAAATTTTTAATGGGAATTCAGTGAAATTTACCTTCATTTGCAAGTGCAATTAATCTTGATATTTTAAATATTAATTTATCTGAAATTGATAGTCCACTTATTCATGTCGAAAAAGATTTTATTGCTGATTATATCTCATATAAGAAACTGGAGAATAAAATCAAGATACAATTTAATAATCTTCCAAAGGATAATTACCATTCATTATCAAATGATTTAGAGACAATCATTACTACTGAAATGGCTAATTTCATTGATGAGAGACTCATAGATTATGTTGAAAATAATCCTCAAGAAGTTAATACTCTGAAAAATATTGTTTCGCAAAAACTAAAATTTCCAAAAGATCTTTTTAAAAACCTTAAAAAGGCTTTTCCTTGTATAATTGCTTGAATAAGAGACTATGCTGACTATATTCCTCTTGAAAAGGATCTTTTCGATCTTATCATCATTGATGAAGCTTCACAAGTAAGTATTGCTCAGGCATTGCCTGCTTTTATTCGTTGAAAAAAGATTGTTATTCTTTGAGATGATCAACAATTTTCTAATGTTAAATCAAATAATGCAAAGAAGGAAATAAATAATGAGTATAAAAGTAGACTTAGACAAACATTTACAGATGAATTTATTCAGGGTGAAGATACTTACGGGCTCTTAACAAAAATAGATAAAAACTTTGATATTAAGAATTCTGTATTGAAATTTACAAGATTTATTAGAAATTATGAGATTCAATTAAAAAAACATTTTAGATGTTATCCAGAAATTATTTCATATTCAAATAAATTTTTCTATAACTGGAGTCTTCAGTGTATGAAAATTAGAGGTAAGGCCATCGAAGATGTTATTAAATTTGATATTATTGAACATGATGGCTTACTTGATTTAAAGGCAAATACGAATCAATTAGAAGTTGATTTTATCATTAGCAAGCTTAGAGAATTTAGAGAGAGCTGAATAAAACAAAGTGTATGAATTATTACTCCTCATACAGAACAAGCAAGTCTATTGACTGCAAAAATTAGTAGTCTTGAAGATCATGAGTACTATTTTAGTGATCTCAAATTAAAAATAATGACATTTGATACCTGTCAGTGAGAGGAGCGAGATTATATTTTTTACTCAATGGTAGCAAGTGAAGCTAAGGATAGGTTGGCTTGGATATTTTTAAAGAGCTTTGCTACTCAAAATGAAGAATCTGAAGGTACTATTCGAGCACAAAGAATGAATGTTTGATTTAGTCGAGCAAAAGAAACTATTCATTTTGTTTTAAGTCAACCACTTGATAAATTTGCCTGAGAGATTGGAAATGCCCTCTTACATTATAAGAATGAGCTTGAAAGCTGAAAGAAGAGGATCGTATGACAAACAGATATTAATTCTCCAATGGAGACAAAGATTCAACATTACTTCCATGAGACTTTATTTTATAAAAATAACCAAGACAAAATTGAGTTTATTCCTCAATTTCCTATCGGAGAATATATAAGACAATTAGATAAACATTACAAGCATCCATTATTTAAGGTTGATTTCTTATTAATTTATGAAAATCAGAAGATTGTTATTGAGTATGATGGTTTTAAAGAACATTTTACGGATAGGGAAAATGTAACTCAGTATAATTATGAATTCTACATGAAGGAAGATGATATATATAGACAAAAGGTATTAGAATGATATTGATATCAATTTTTGAGAATTAATATTTTCAATATCTGAAAAAATCCCGTAGATACCTTAAATACTAGGTTAGAGAATATGGTAAAAAAAAACTAAAAAATTCTAGTGTTCTTGAAGAATTTCATAATCAAATTGGCAAACTCCAAGATGGAACTGATAGATTATGTGATAAATGCTGAGCAATATATTCAAATGAAAATTTCCAGTATAAAACCGTAAATACATGTATATATTGCTATCCTCAAAGTAAAAAAACTAACAAAAACTATAGAGTAAACCCTATTAGTAGTATCCAAGAGATTAAGATTAATGAAATTGATCCATCTGACGTAAAGCAATGCAAATATTGCAAATCCTATAATATTACCAGCAAATGAAATCGATGAGATTCAAAACGACTAGTATGTAATGATTGTTGAAAAAGCTGGTCAGTACCACAGTATTTATATAATTCAGCAATCAAATGATGACTTACTAGTCAGAACTATCCAATCCAAAAATCACAACCAATTGCACCGATTGATGATAATGCAAGAATTGATCAAATAATCAGGGAAATCCAGTATAAAAAAGATAAGAATTTACCACTTATCATTTATTATAAGGACGATACTGCTTCAACTAGAACATTTCATGATTATTATGTTTTTAGGAAATACTTGAAAGTAAAATGAAAGGATCACTATTACACATATCTACTAAAGGATATACGTGAAATATTATAGTTATTTTCCATCTCCATGCTTACTTCGGCAACCAATTCTGATGCATTTCTAAGATTTCAGAGCTATAGATTCCTATACTATATCAGAGAAGCAGAGCAAATGAGAGGAGAAGAAGAATGAAAAAGTAACCCGAGAGAGAAAGGCGATTTTTCTCTTGCGATCCTACCTTTGCACACTTGCTATTTGCTTCATATGCTGCGAGGAGGTTGTGCATGACGTATGTGACGGTCATAGGCCCTACGCCACCAGGGACAGCTGTAACATCGACTCGTTCTTGATCGATAATATTGGTATCTCCTATGAGCTTGCCATCTTGTTTGTTGATTCCTACATCAATAATGAGTGCACCATCTTTGATATCATCATCTGTGATGGTGTCTGGTCGTCCCACAGCAACCACAAGGATGTCTGCTTTTTTTGTGAGGGTTTGGATATTCTTACTATGTGAATGGAGAGTCGTGACACTCATATTGGCTCTGAGGGCAAGATGGATAAGCGGTTTACCGACGATCTCTGAACGCCCCATGATGACCATATGTTTGCCAGCAAGATCACTACGATGTGCTTCGACTATACTCATGACTGCTTGTGGAGTACAAGCTATCAGTGAGTCTTGTTTTCATGAAATGAGCGCTCCAAGGTTCGCCGTTGTGAGACCATCGACATCTTTGTGACTTTTGATCAGATCCAGAAGGGTGCGAGTATGAGATTTGAGATGATCAGGGAGTGGCATTTGCAGAAGAATAGCATCCACTTCACTATCATCGTTCGACTGTAAGATAATATCCCGAACGCTTTCAAAGGTGCTCTCTGTGGGAAGCTGATGAACTGAAATAGTTGCACCAATTTCTTTTGCAATTTTCTCTTTGTGACCAACGTAGGTAAGTGATGCAGGATTCGATCATACAAGGATGACGACGAGATGAGGCTTGCGATCGAGATCAGTAATGATAGCTTTGAATTTACTGAGATGTT
>ERZ724508.2051-NODE-2051-length-10999-cov-5.670048_pt1 | contig 10999 bp, 11 predicted proteins | sample MGYA00376041_ERZ724508 | MGnify/ENA primary metagenome ERZ724508 (study PRJEB28724, sample SAMN07190887) | wastewater metagenome | isolation source: effluent of sewage treatment plant in Hong Hong | place: USA: Christiansburg, Virginia | collected 2016-03-01 ... | reverse complement strand
CAACCCCAACCCCAACCCCGAATACATATCTTTGTTTAGAGTTTTTGACTTAACTGCACAGAAAAGAGGCCAACATTTTATTCGTTTCTGGACTCGGTTAGTTATTATATGTAAGTATGGGCTGTCACACTTCTCAGGCTATCGATAAACCGCAGTACGCTGCTCCCAAGCACGACCCGCTTGAACTCACCTGCAAGATATGCTTCATGAATTACAATTCACGCGACCATCTGCCGATGGTCATCTCCTGTGGGCACACCATCTGCAGTGCCTGTTTAAAAATGATTAAGGCTGAATGCCCGTACGACCGAACAGCCTTCAACAAGGACAAGGCCTACAAGAATATAGAGCTGCTGCAGCTCGTCGACGAGCAAGCCTAAATCAAAAAGCGAGAGTAGATGCTGCCGGCGACTGCCCCCAATATGTGCCCATCAAAACACACCACGATTTTTTCAGGATTTTAGGAACCCTGTTTCTTCTGTGAGAATAGCAGAGGCGGCTGGAAGTGCAGTGTCTGCTGTATCAGTATCTGCTGTCAATGTTTCAAAAGAAAGCCTACCAAGAAGTGCTTCAATAATCATAACACATCCTGGAGGGGAATCAAGCTACGCTGCGTCAAGTGTCTTGAAATTGCGTATGGCTGGCAGTGCTAGGAATGCAGCTACTGCTTCTGCACGAAGTGTTCAGAGACTCCAAAATAGACTGCAGTTTGCCCCAACGGGCATCCCACACGGTGGGCGAATAGGAAGGACATCGCCTGCGTACTGTGTGGTCTACAGGAAGGAGGTATGTGTTGCATCCAATGCCTTTACAATATCTGTAAAGCTTGCCGTCCAATAAACACAATAGTATCGAGATGCCCAAACAACCACAGAACGGTTTGGACGAGGAATACAGTTGGGTTAAGTTGTTTCCAATGCATGTCGGTCAACAGCCGTGATGGCTTCGTCTGCAACTAATGCAACTTCTTTGTGTGTACCCTCGAAGCTGGATGGAAGTATCAAAATAAAGCCTGTCCAAACAAGCATTCATCTCTAGTTTGGAAACGTAATACCGTTGGCTGCGTCAATAATTGCGGGTCCTCCGAAGGATTTACTTGTGTCGACCCCAACTGTACTTACTCTGTTTGTAGAAAATGCTTACCTGCTGCTCCCAAAGCCTAAACCTGCTTTAATTAACATTAGACCAAATGGACTCGAGAGTTATCTGAACCTTGTGTCAAGTGTCTAGGTTTATCTCATGGCTGGTAGTGTACTCAGGACTGTGGGTACTCGCTTTGCTCTCGTTGTGCAAAAACTCCTCTTGAGGGAATAATATGCCCTAATACTCACACTAAACTATGGACTCTTCGACAGGCAGAATGCCTCGTCTGTAAACAATTGGCTCGTTCGGGAAGGAACTGCGAAGAGTGCGAATTATTCGTATGCGACTCCTGCGAGAAAAGTGACTTGTGCACAAGCATGTGTCCGAACGGACACTCCCTCATCTTCAATTAGTTAGAGTCTCAGTGCGTGATATGCCTTGAAATCGAGAAATGCTGGAGATGCAAGACCTGTTCGTTCGATGGCTGCATAAGGTGCATCAAGAGAAAGCTGAACAAAATCAGTTGCCCCAATAACCATCCGCTGAAGGTCTCACCAAAGGAATAAGCATCGATTTGCCTGCGATGCAAAAAGTATTCACAGAACTTTTACGAGTGCTAAAAGAAGTGCCTCCCGATCTGCGCTGGATGTCTGGATTCCTGAGCTAGTTGATTTTATCTCGAGAGTATAATGTGGTTTTAAATCCTCAATTGTTATGAACACAGGCAAGTAGAAATCAATTAAAAAAGAGCCTCTTGTTGATGAGTGGACAGTTGTTCTCTGGAAGCGCAGACGAACCAATCTTCCTCTTGGTTCGGATATCCTTCTTGATTAAACGAGTCTTCGGGCACATTTTGTCCTCCATTGTGTCGTTGCCATCTTTGAAATCCATTTCTTCTGGATTGAATCGGCGGGTGTTTGTTTTCTTCTTCTGGTCCCAACACCACTTGTATACTTGGGATTCAGATAAGCCGGTAATCTCTGCCATCCGAATGATGCGCTCCTTGTTCCATCCTCCTTCGTCTCGATCGAACTCCTGCTTAAGCAGTTTTAGTTGAGCGTTGCTCTTTCTCTTTCTCTTCCGAAGGTCTTCTTTGTTGTCCGCAAGAGAGCTTTCCTCAGCAATCTCCATCATCGGCTCATCAGTATAATCTTCCTCGTGTTCGGAAGCTTAGTCTTCCGAAATGGTGTAGTCAAGTTTGGTCGGAGCTACGGACTTGGTGAGCGGGCTGATATATCGAGTCTCGGATCCCAGCAATTGGCTGAAGAGATCCTTTTCGACTTCCCGGAAATATGGGGAGACGAATTCAAGCTGGCGTCTCTGTTTGGGCGTCGAGGTGCACTGTGGATCAATCCAAGCATGCTCCTTAGTCTCGGTGAGAAGGAGAGCCTCGGCTTTGGAGTGACTGTATTGCTTCTGCATGTGTATTTTTAAATTGCAACGAATACTTATTACCAACAGTTGGGCCTTGGATTTAAATAAGCCACCTAACGAATTATTTGATACGCTGCTAATATCATCAGTAGACGGCAAACCTCCTGGCTGCCTGGCGTAGGATTTTCATAGTTCGGATGCAACTATCCTCGGAGTCTGCCATCTATAACAACAGGGAGGACTAATCGTAAGGGGTACGTTAATCTTTCCTGTGACGCTACTCGTAGGATTCCTTCTTCGAAAAGCTCTTGGAGATGGTGGGTGGGTAGGCATCAGTATTGCGTTGTGAAGGGAGTGTCGACTCTCTCTTCGAATCCTTCTCCCGAGCGCGTTGGGTTTTTTATTGAGTATCCATTCGCTGATTCGATGAGCTTGGGTTCCGCTGGAGATCCCTCGCCAATGGATTCGTCAGTTCCTTGACGTCGGTTTTGATGTTACGATCCAGCTCATCCTTCCCCAAATACTTCCGGTAGAGTGAACGGATATATTCCGAGTTGCTGGAGACAGTGTTGTCTTTCTCGTCTTTCTTAGGTTGCAGATTCTCTTTATTCTCGCGAAATAACTCACGGCTGAGATCACCTTTGCCTATAAGTCCAATGGTCGCTAGTTTTTTGTACGACTATTCGATAGGTTTGCAAGCAGTGATAGGTGTCTTGTTGATAAAGGGCGATCCTTCAAGCTCATGGGAAGTGAGGTTCTTGCTCGAGGACTTGCACTTCTGCTGGCGAGCGTGGAGCATCGTTAAAAATATAATCCATAACTCCCTCCCAAATTATAGGTGAGGGAGCTCAAGCTCTGTCGTTGCCTCTCTCCAGGCATACAGACTCATCCGATAACTGACGGAACCTGACTGCAAAAGCGAAGCATCACTACATGCTTATTCAAGTTCCACGAAGTGTACAGTCTTGTAGCGAATGACTATCACATTGATCAAAGGTAGGACAGCACGAGCATCAGCAGCTGCCTTCCTCTGATTCCCTTGCTGATGCTGGAGTTGAAGAGTGCGAATATAGATAAGAAGGTGATGACCTCAGCGTAGATAGCTTTTCGAAAGCCCGATCTGATCATCCTGCCGATGCTGCTCCAAGCTGTGGCTCGCGGTTGCACCTATCTGTTCATCCTTTGAAATTATTATAGCTGCAATGATACTTCCAAAATACTTATTAGAAAAGAAGAATGCACCCGCAAGAGCTCATCCAGGAAAACATAGGATGCTGCGAAGGTATTCTGAAGGAGGATTCAAAAGCCCGAACGCTCACTAAAATCATGGAGCTCGCAGAAAGGGGTGTAAGGCTGGTGGACAAATACACCTCTGGCTTTATGCTGGAATACTTCGATAGGAGCAAGCTGGAATGCCTCGAGGAGATATTCAGGAACCCCCACATCAAGATGGATGTTGTGCAGTTCGCGAGGTTCTTCCTGAATGCAATCGACCACAAAGACCATGAGACTTTGTACTTGACGATGGCCTTGCTGGACACCTTCAAATAACTCACGCAGAATCGGCCAGGTGTTCGAGAAGTTACTTTGTTCGATCTCACCAATTACTTCTGCGAACATATCGTCGATCAGGACTGTAGTATCAAGCTTTCCCTTCATAAACTGCCATCAGAAAAAATGACACTTCCCGACCTCAGCAGAGTTCGCCAGATCGATAAGGAGGCTCCGTTCGTTCATGAACGAGCTGAAGTCAACCTTCCGAAGATACTTAAAGGCAACAGCAAGACTGATAAGACATCGCATAAGAGCGGTCCGGTAGAGATGATCGTCTACTCCCAAGAGACCAATAGATTGCTGACCCTGGATACCCTCTCCACTTCGATAAAGATCTTCGATACAAACCTCAATTTCAAGAGATAGCTGTCTCCTTCTCAAGCAAAATCAGCGAAGTAGTTAGCCATTATGTCATTTGCCTACAGTCGAAAACAACAAAGGATCGGCTGCATCATAAAGGACCTGGGAATGTCGTTCTGGTAATTTGGTGATGGACTAACCACATAGAAGAAAATCCTAAAGACCTGTGGAGATCGAATGTACTTCTTCGAGCTCTTCGAAGAATGGGTCACAACTGCCGGCCACCTCACACACTTTTGGTCGATCAAAGACGAGTGCATCAAATATAGCATCGAAGGTGACCCACGGAGCCATATTAACTCCGTCTGCGAAGTACCAGTGCTAAGGTTGGTATGTGTAGCCTACAGTAGTGATAAGAAGTGCCACATGGATCTGCGAAAGCTTGTGCTGTATAGTGGAAAGAACATTATCTCTCAACTGCAGCTTGGCAGGGCTGGCTGTCATTCGGTTCACTTCAACGGTGCTGCCCAGGTGTTGATTCCCATCGGCTACCGAATCAGCATTCCAATCTATACTGTGCACTCCTAGTACTACGATTTCACCAAAGTTGCCGAGCTGGTAGGCCACACATCATTGGTCACCTGTATTTCAGATATCGGAAGCAGTAGCCTTATCTGCACGGGGGATGATGTGGGCTTTATCAGAGTGTGGGATCTCAGGATGATGAGGTGTATTCAAGTTGTCAAGGCAGCTCGCTGGCTTAGCCACCTTTTGTATATTCCTGACGACAAGCTGATATTCACTGATAGCAGGGTTAACATGCTGAACTTTGAGGGATTCTCTCTGCAGAAACAGCTCGCCGACCAAACCATTCTACCGACCCCATCAATCATCCCCATATCAGCATGCTATGATGCGGATACAAAGGCAATTCTTATCGCCACCCAGAAGGATGTTAGAGTGTTCGAGGTCGATACTGGCAGATTGACTGACATCTACAAGGTAGTTGCCGATGAAGATATTTCAGCCTTCACACTGGGAGTTGGCCGAAGATTTCTCATTGGAACTGACAGTGGGAAGATTAATCTGTTCAACAAAACAGGAGAACGAATCAACTCATTCAAAGCCCACTCCAACGAAGTCTTTGAACTCAAGACAGACAACCTGAGCCAATTGGTGGTTACTACCAGCTGGGATGGCGACATTGGTGTTTGGCGTGAATCCTTAAAGGGTGAGCTCAGCGAATCAGAAAAGTCGATGACCCTATCAAAAGAGTCGAGAGAATCAATAATAAAGGAACCCTATCGCAGAATCAGGAGCATTGTACGCTCACGGCTCGATTGTCATGGCGAAATTGCTGCAATGTGCTTTAGTGTATACCACAGTATCCTCGTTACTGCTAGTCCCGACCACAATATCTTGCTATGGGATTACGAGTACTGCAAGCTAATAGCCAAAATTGAAATTACTTCCGAGCCCACATTCGTACATTTGACGGATGAGTACCCACTGCTTCTAGTGGGCGGGAAGGATGGTCTCATTTGGGTCTTTGAGCTGAGGCGCAAGGAGTTCAAGGTTACCATCAAGTTGTTGACTTATTTTGGGATCTAAGATCCCAAGGAACGCCCAAAATCATCAGGTTTCATTACCTAGGCATGCCGTACCTTCTCCAATTTCGACGAATTCAAAAGCAACTTCATCTCGAAGATGGAATGCCACAGGTTTCTCATCCCTGACAAAGTGCTCGTAGACTTCTGCGAGACAGACAACAGAGCATACTTTGCATTCGAAGATGGGTTCGTGACGTGCTTCAACCTCAATGTGCTCGTAAACTCTGTAAGCAAGTCAGAGAATTTCACAAAGAAGCAGAATTACAACCCTCAGAGACACTGTTCAGAGACCGTCGAGGATGAGGTAACCATATACCCTATGCAGTTGTTAAAGAATCAGTTCGAAAGATTCGATTGCTGGCAGGCAGTTCAACAGACAAAGATGGCTACCCTTTATTAGTAATGGATTCAGCCCACTCACAAAGACAGGATTGTGTCGATGGCTCCACTGAACACCCCTCAGAAGCATTTGCTCACCAGCTCAACAGACGGGTGGTTCAAGCTCAGCAGAACATCGACAGGCGAAGTTGTATGTGCTTATAACCTCAATGTAAGAATTCATTTATACAGCACCCTCTTCCGCTGAAATGGAATTTATGGGTGAACCCAGAACAATAGCTCACAGACAAGATATCACAAGGGCTAAGGACCATTGCCCTCATATTTCAGAGGTACCCACAAGATATAACCATCAACGAGGCAAAGGTACTCTCCATCAAACCGCTTCTACAGAGAATAAACTAACAACAAAACGAACCAACCCAAATGATCGACCAGAGCCAGAAAGGCAGGTGTATCCTTCTGTCATAAGAGTATACTCCCGCCGACCTGAATCCCCACTATCCACGACCATAACACAAGCCCACACTTAAAGAACTTGAGGCTTATAAGAGAGTCTACCTTAGCAGTACCAACAAACCAGTCGAAGGAAAGCAATTATCCCAAAGCGCTTTTATGTATGACGAAAAAGCTGAGTAGCGAGACTCCATTGCAGAGTTTCTAAACCCCTCGTGTGTTTCGAAGCTGACTTGGAAAGGCATCGATAGTTTCGAGAAGGAAGAGAAGGATACTCCCTACATCAGGAGCTTGATGTCTAAATTTGAAGGCAATCGCATGAGGACAGAATAGAACCAGAACTTGGTTGCTCGTAAAGGCAAGCAAAAATAGAAAACGGACTTGGTAGCCCACGCAAGGATGAAATCATATCTCTCTTAGAACGATCAACCCAAAGTATCGAGCATCCTGTAGTCCATTAATTAAAGGATCGACGAAGTGAGGAGAAGGCACAATCGGCTCACGAGCAGAGCATTAGACCCTCTACCAAAGCTCTACCCCAAAAAGCCAAGTCAGAGTATGATGGAGACTCTCCCACGTTGATTATGCATATTAATATATGGTCACTTGATGTCGAAGGCGAGAAGTAGCGAATTATCCTCGACCTTCTGATGGTTGGTGAAGTATTCCCCGAAGGTCTGTCCCTTCCCATGGTTGCCAGGTAGTCTGTCGAACTCCATGACCTGAGAGAAATCGCCAGAATCCACAAGTGATGCCTACTTCTCAAAGGAAAGTTTTTACTAATCCGAACATTCGGTGGGTTGTTCTTCTGAAAATGCCAGCTCGTAGCAGCTAAGGCTATACGTCAACTTCCTTCTGGGCACTTTGGCCTCAGCTAGATGCTCTTCTAGCAGCTGCAGCTGCTGTCTAAATCGGCTGTAGAGTTCTGCTATGTGCTTCCTTCTGTCTTATATTTTGGATCTTTGTTTCTCAAAGTTCTCGAGCAGCGATTTGTCGGAGCATGCCTTCTATTCTAGTTTACTCCTCAGCTCCCCACTGTCATGCCTTGAACGCTGTTGTTTGGCAGTCTGCTTTTCGAGTACACTGTAATTCCTCACCTGCTCCTGTAAAAGAATGTTGGATCTTCTGAGAAGTTCGTTGTGACTAGACTCATTAGCCAGCCTTTCCTGAATCTAGCTGAGCCTCTTTGAAAGCAGCCTCACGTTGAGTTGCTCCCGCTTGTACAGCATAACCATGTTTTCAAACAGGGTTTGGTTTCGCTTTGGTGAGTAGATCTTGCCCTTGGGACTTGACGTGGTTCTGGATGCTGGCTTTTCGCTTGTTTGCGTGGTTGCATTCGCATCAACCTGTTTATTGGCCGAACCCGAATGAGTCGGAAACCGACGAGACTCGACTGATTGGCACCTATCGCTATTTTAGTTTGAGAGTTCTAGCAATAGCCAACAGGTTACCTGAGAGACCGAACCGACTGATTTCGATGCCCGTTGGTGGAAGCTTGACCTTCTATAGCTACGATTTCAATTTCTAACTTAGAATTACGTAACCTTGACGACAAACCTCTCCTGCTCTAACTGTCCATTCAACACTTCGTTTTCCTCCTTATAACGTTCGACGAGGATGAGGTTCACATCATAGTCGTTGATTAGCTTCATGATTTCTCGTGTGGGTAGACGAGGCTGTACGATAACCCGCAGAGGTACCTTTTCAGCAGGATATTTGAAGTCTGCTTCTGCTTATTCCAAGATCTGGACATGCCGTTCCTTTTCCTGAATAGAAGACATAAGTTCGAGTATCTTGGCTTCATACTCCTTCAGTACTTCGCGGTAGAACGCAGTCTCCTCCTAACGAATCTGCTCGCTTATCAGCACTCGTGAGCTTTCTCGCCGACGAAGGTCAGCTTCAGTCGCGAGGCGTTTGTGAAGTTATTCGACCTGACCGATTAGCACCCGCATGGTCTGGTCGGCATAGCCCCTGTAGCTCTCAACAGACGGGCTGCCGGACTTGAGGAGCCCTAGTTGATCGAGAGTCGCCTGTAGCATAGCTTTACTGACCCGCGTGGCAGCTTAAAGGTCTTAACAGCGTTACTGAAGTTATTGGTTGGCCTTTTCGAGATATGCGAGCTTGCTGTTAAACTGAGTGACAGGGGTAGTGCCCAAGTCGACTTCGATGGGTATGGCTGTCATTAATGAGGATTATTTCCATTCGAACCCAAGTTCCAAGCATTAAAAATCGAAGCTGTTCGTTGATAATGTTGCGGGTCTCCCGAGTATAAATATAATCCTTGATGGAGTCACCTGAACCTGTCATTCCCCAAGCACTCGACGTACTCTTCCTCGATGAGTCAACCAAACAGGTCAGCAAGTACCACCTGCTCAACCGCATCATTCTCAATCCTCGGGCGTTAGCGGCATTCATTCACCAGACATCAGAGTTGGGTCTGCTTAAACACATTGCAGCACTCCTCGAAATCTTTCCGCTGAATAGGGTGCATGTAGCTTGTAGCTGCGACATCTTCGCAACCATCGTAGAATCAGCAATCAGTAACTCCAGAGTTGACTCCACAAAGGATCCCTGCAGGGACGATAGAGCAGCAGCACTCATGAAGCTCTTCGATCTATTTCTCGAGGCGAAGGATCTACCTCTGGCAGTCTTCAAAAGGCTCAACAGTCTGATAGTGCAGGACTACTACAGCGAGGGAATTACGCACAATACATTCGAGACAGCTATCAAGCTGACCTCGAAGATATACAACCGTCTGCTGCAGTCACCTCCCGGAAGTGAATAGTCCTTCATTTACCTCCTGTCAGCAGGAGATGAATTGAGGATGGAAATGACCAACAACAAATGGTCGTTCGGGAAGGGTTTGTGTGTTAAGGCTTGGCTGCATCCCGAGTAGTGCCGATCCAAGAAAGAGTCCATTCTCTGGCTGCTGAAGACCGAAGACAAGAAGGAGCTGGAGCTGAAGCTGATCAGCGAGTAGCTATTTTTCAGCTACTACAAGAGTAAGGATGGTTTAATTCAAGACGGACAGCCTCAGGATATGGTTCCTGTGGGCAGCATTAAGTGCGGCCAATGGAACTCCCTCAGCATAGAACTCGAACCGTCCAGTGGATTTTCGTTTGGAGGCCACCACTATCAACTCAACGTACTCAGTCAGTAATCCAGATTGGCTTCAACCAAAATAGCTTGAGGAGCGTCAACATCTAGCTTCCTAAGTTCTCATCCTCCGAGTTCGTTACAGACTTTATCCTGTTTCGCAACTTTGTCGGGAGGGTCAGCTGGGTGATGATAAGCTCGGTTGCCGGCAGAGAGGGACCTGCCTACCTCTCTGAAAAGGAACTTCCCAGAATCATCTCGGAGCCGTTGCTGCACCATATTCTCAATACCGATATCCTCAAGCGAGATCATGTATTTGCCTTTTACTTACCGAGCCGAAGCTACTGCGGATTGCTTCTCAATGTGCTCGGCAACGAAACAAACAACGGGGTCTTCACGGGGCTGGTGAGCAACTCCATAAGCAGCTCATTGAATCAATTCCGGAATTTCGAGCCAGTGTTGCCTTACTTTTATCTCTGCAGACAGCTCTTGACATCCGAAGAAAAGTGTAAGTCGTTCAATGCGCTGCTCGAACTCTACCTCAAATGCCTAGGACAGTACCCAGAATACATGAAGTATTTCCTCTATATTACCCACTTCTGTATCAGCGACAACTATGAATGTCTGGACAACCACTCAATGGAACTTTTCCTGAAGATTCTTGACATCAAACCCGAAGTAGCAGGCGACTGCTTAAGTCAGCTCAGTTTAGAGCACCTTTTTAAGAACAAACTTGAGCTCCCCGAAAGGCTCAAAACCACTTGCAAAATGCCTTCAAAAAGCTTCTATCAAGGCATCGAGGCCGACTGGAAAGAACTATGGTCCAGCTTACAGTCCTTCAGCAGGTTTTGGGCACATCCTTCCTTCAATTTCCAGAGAAATAAACCCTTCGATCCAAAGGACTATGTCTACAACCCATCCCTGAATATCTTCTTTCAGTGGAGCATTAGCAACTTCATCACCAAGGAATGGGCGAGACCCTTGATTGAGCCAATCTTTAAATAGCCTGCGAGAAAGACCAGTAAATTTCTGATTGAGCTTGAAACACGCGAAAACCATGCTTTGCTGGCAGTACTTGATCTCCGAGAGGTGCCCTAAAGAGACAAGGAAATCGGCCTGCAACGTGTCTTATCCAAGACAGAGAAGCTGAAGAGCATGATCAGCTCCAAAGGAAGCCAATCCTCCAA
>ERZ724508.2050-NODE-2050-length-11000-cov-3.403746_pt1 | contig 11000 bp, 10 predicted proteins | sample MGYA00376041_ERZ724508 | MGnify/ENA primary metagenome ERZ724508 (study PRJEB28724, sample SAMN07190887) | wastewater metagenome | isolation source: effluent of sewage treatment plant in Hong Hong | place: USA: Christiansburg, Virginia | collected 2016-03-01 ... | reverse complement strand
CATTCAACGCTTCGTGAGGAATTCCTTCATTAGTTAAATACGCTGAAAGTAATTCGTTTTTCTCGATAGATGCTGTACCAATAAGTACAGGTTGTCCTGTTTCGTGAACTTCTTTTACTCTTCGTGCTAATGCGCGGAATTTTCCATCTTCTGTTTGGAAGATTAAATCCATCAAGTCCTTTCGAACGTTTGGACGATGTGTTGGAATCTCGATAACTTCAAGTCCGTACACTTTGTAAAATTCTTCACGTGATGTAACGGCAGTTCCTGTCATTCCGGAAATTTTCTCGTAGTTTTTGAAGTAGTTCTGATATGTAATTGATGCAATGGTTCGTGATTCTTGTTTGATTTCCACTCCTTCTTTTGCTTCGATTGCCTGGTGTAATCCATCTGACCATCGGCGACCTTCTTGGATACGTCCAGTAAATTCGTCCACGATCAAGATCTCACCCCCTCGAACAACATATTCTTTATCTGTGTGGAACAATGCATATGCTCGTACTGCAGTTTCAACATGATGAACCAGCTGCATATTTGCAGTTGTATACAGGTTTCCAATATTAAGTAGTTTTTCAACACGAGAAATACCAGCATCTGTTAGTTGAATTGCTTTCAATTTTTCATCAACGGTATAATCTGTATCACGGTGTAATTGTCGAGCAACATTTGCTGATGCTTTATACAAATCATCTGCGCGTTCTGCGGCAGCTGATAGAATCATCGGTACACGTGCCTCGTCGATAAGTACTGAGTCAACCTCATCGATGATAGCAAAGTAATGATCACGTTGAACCAATCGTTCTGCAACCTGTTCTGTATTGTCCCGCAAGAAATCAAATCCAAACTGCACGTTTGTTCCATAAGTAATATCTGCGTTATACGCAACCTGTTTTACAACAGGTTTTAAATATTTTTCAAAGATCTTGTATGACTGTGCAGCATCTTCTGATTCTGTGGGTTCACCATGACTTGGATCATACACATAACATTTATCCTGATCATTAATAATTCCAGTAGACATTCCAAGAAAATGATACACCTGCCCCATTGCTTCTGCATCACGTCGTGCCAAATAATCATTTACTGTAATCACGTGCACTCCGCGCCCCGTAAGCGCATTTAAATACACTGGTAATGTTGCAACCAATGTTTTACCTTCACCTGTTCGCATTTCAGAAATATTTCCCTGATGAAGTGATATACCTCCAAGAATCTGAACATCATAGTGGCGTTCATTTCGAGTTCGCTTTGCAGCTTCACGCACGACTGCATATGCTTCTGGAAGAAGCTCGTCCAATGTTTCCCCTGCTGTTAAGCGGTCTTTAAATTCTGCAGTTTTTCCTTTCAATTCTTCATCAGATAATTCATGCATTACAGGTTCAAAATCATTAACCTTTTTCAGTAATGGTAGAATCTTTTTAACATAGCGAGAACTTTCGCTTCCAAACATTTTTTCAAATAGTGACATATATAAGTATAAAAGGACCTTGAGTTAATTCGTTCAGCACCGGAATATCCAGCCAGATTCAAGGTCGTTCATCCATTGTACCATATAATAACGCCTTTGTGGACTACGCAGGTTGGTTATTTTATTGTGTGAATAATCATTCATTATAGTAATCAAGAAAACAAAAAACATCCCGAAGGATATTCTTTGTAACGAATTATTTTCGTTTAGCGGTTTTTTTAGCAGCTTTTTTAGCTACCTTTTTCACAGCTTTTTTAGCAACTTTTTTCACTGCTTTTTTCGCAACTTTCTTAACAGCTTTTTTAGCTACCTTTTTTGCTTTTTTGATTGCCATAATGGTATCACCTATAGGTGTGATTAATTTTTTATACCGATGATTCGACCAACATTGTTGCGAGGTCTCGATCCCGAACTTTGCTTGAAATCATCTATGTTTTAATTATCGCGTATAAAAAACTTTCTTACAATATTTTTTTGCACAAAAAAAATAAAACTGTGGATAACTTTTTTATTTTGTATTCTCTTATTCGTGCGAATAGGTGACAACCAAATCTTTTTCTGCTATTATTATTTATATGAAAACATCAGCTCTCGTAAAAATAACAAACGCTTGCGGCAATGAACAGCGTTTGGAAATGTTAAAATTCCTTCGTAATAAAAAATATGCAACGGTGAGTTCTGTTTCAAAAAACATTAACTTGTCCGTGAAATCCACATCCAAACATTTACAAATCCTTCATGCTGCACATATTGTAAAACGTGAACGTGAAGGTGTAGAAATATATTATTCATTAAATCGTCCGTTAAATGATGTGATGAAAGTGATTATTGGAATACTGTAAAATAAGAAAAATCCCATTACTGGGATTTTTCTTATGCTTGAGCTTCACACAGGTGGTCAACGGGTGCAAGGCTCCAAACAAACGTTTTATGTGAGTGCGAGCCGTTGACCACCTGTGTGGCGGACAATGGTTCGCAGAAATAGTATACAAGAAGTGCCTGAAAACACAAGGAACATTGATCATATTTGCACTTATATTAAAACCACCCAAAAAGCTTGACTTTTAATTTCATTATGCTATACTAGCATTGTGAGTGAAGGTTCCAAAAAGATATCTTCATTGAAATCACAAACGTTTTCTAGATTAGTCGCCGCAAGGCGGCTTTTTTGGTGCTAAAAAAGCCACCTTGCGGTGACTTTTTGACTTTTACAATTCCACTTTCCCTGCCTTTATCTTATCTGCCAATAGTGAGGTATGGGACGTCTTATCTCCATTTTCCTTGATTCCATCCTTCCCTTTCTGGGCGATCGAATTCATGACATTATTTTCTGATAGAACCTTGTGAATGATTTCAAGCGCCTTATCAACTTCTTTCTCATTGGCGCCGTGAATGACAATGTTATCAAATTGATTGGTCAGCGTTGTTAATTTCTGGGCAACTTTAAAGCTTCCATTATACTGCCCCTCAAGCGCTTCATTAAGTTTTTTAAGCAAATCAGGAGCTGAGCCTTTGAATGTTTCAAGTGATGCAGGAGAAATGGTGATATATCCCTTTCTGCGCATTCCGTCGGCTTCGGTATTTTTCGTAGCACCAAAACTAAACTCGAGCCAGTCGGGATTTGAATCTGCGTTTTTATATTTTCCTTCTTCCTGCATCATCATCCTGTAATAGGCGCGCGCATCGTCAAAGGGAGCGTCTGCAAGTGTTCCTTGCTGTGCAATTATCAGTTGTCTCAGTTCAGGCTTTGCAGTCAGTAAATTATAATAACCGTTTTGATAGGGGTTCACTTCTATTTCATACCCCGCCAAATTCTTCGTTTTCTTGAGTTCTGATTCTAAGACAGAACGGTTGTTCTGAAGCCAATACGCAAATTCCTGCTGTGACAATCGGTCGAGCGGAAGACTTGCAATATCAGACATGCTTTCCACTACCTTCGCTGTAAAATCTTTCATAGATTCGATATCTGAAAATTCTCGCTCTGCTTCTTGTTTTAGATCTTCGATTTTTTCTGCAAAATCTGTTTCCAGCTTCACCTCATCGATAAATTCCGCAGGTAGGTCAATTCCAATATTCCCAGACGTATTCGCAAGCATATTCGTTTCATCTATGAAATTATTTTTTGCCAACTCGAGATGATTACTTATTTCCTCAGGACCCAAGTCCGCCTCATTGCTTTCTGTTTTCATTACAGGAGAATCTTCGATGATTAGATAACCTTTTGATTCTAATATTTTTTTAACCTCTTTTATCCAACTGTCAGGTACCTGACCTTGCAAAGAGAGTAATGTTGTCTTGCCTTCCAGGATCTCATTTGCGTACTGTAAAGCTTTAGGGATCGATGAGACGTATTCTTGTGATGTATTCATGGTATTTTATTGGTTAAGCTTATTCATAAGGTATGCGACACTTTTTTCCTCTAATTTTTTTCTGAATCCGCTGATAATGACCGTTCGCTTCACGACAAGCCGCTCCCTGATTCGTCTGATGTTTTCTTTGAGTTCTCTAGGCTTCATACAATAAGTATATCACGAGGTCCGTAAAACAAAAAAAACACCGTCTTGGTGTCCTCTTTACTAAAATTAATCTAAATCTGCTTTCAAGTCGTTAATCGCATCATCCATATCAGACGCGCTGACTGATAGCGGTGCAGGTCGTCCAAGTGGTTCGTTAATTTTCATATTCACGCGTGCATTGTTTTTCATCCCTGCAACTCGAAGCAATGTTCGAATAGCTTTTGCAGTTGCACCCTTGCGCCCGATAATTTGTCCCATATCAATTTGATTTACATCAAGTGTCATAAGGACTCCCATTTCATCCACGGTTTTTGTAACCTTTACATCATCTGGATGATCAACCAAGCCCTTTACCAAGACTTCTAAATAAGCGACAACTGAATCATTCGTAGTATTCATATATTCATAACTGATTATCTGTTAAGGAAGGGTCGAGTATGCATTTTCCCTTCATATGAAATTACCACAGTACGCACAAATGACAATGATGACAGGTTTAAAATATGTTGTTAATAAAAAAAAACACCTTTGTAGGTATTTTTTTTATTTCGCCTTTCGTTTAGTCGTTGGAGACTTCTTTGGTAATACGTTCTTTTTAGCAGCTTCGATAAATTTCTGAGATACCAAGAAGTTGTGAACTGTATCTGATGGTTGAACACCGTTTGCAAGCCAAGCTTTTGTCTTGTCTGCATCAAATGCTACAGTTCCAGCTTTTGGATTATATGACCCAATAACCTCAATAAATTTTCCTGACTTTGGAGCATTTCGCTTGTCAGTAACTACCACACGGAAATGTGGTTCATTTTTTCGTCCAATTCGTTGTAATCGCATCATTAACATAATGAAGTCATACTAGCAAAATTGCGATGATATGTCAAATAAAACTCAATTAAATAACATTTAACCTACCTATATTGTCAATTACTCGCGAAGTGCTTCTAAATATGATATTCTAAGCAGTATATATGAACCAATCTAAACCTCAATCAGGCGATCGAAAACCTTATCCACGAAAGGACCAAGGATCACAATCAAATGCCCACAGTAATAAACTATTTCAAGCTCGTAGACGTGATATCCAAAAACCAGTATTGGATAATTCAGGTGTTAAAGGAAATATACCTGATTCTTTCGAAGGTATTTTCAAGTTTGGAAAAAATAACATTGGTTTTGTAACACACAAAGATACAAAATTCGTAGTGATGGTTGAAACTCATCATAATAAAGAACATGCATTAAATGGTGACTTGGTCCAAGTAAACGTATTATCAAAAACTGACGGAACTGGTGAAGTTGTTAAAATTATTCGACGAGGAAAGAATGCTTACGCTGGAACTATTGTACAAAAAGCTGATTGGTATTATTTCCTTCCTTCAGATCCAAAAGAACCCGAAATGCGATTACTTCCTGTTCCAGAATCTATTGCTGATACAAAAGGTAAAAAAGTGTTGGTAAACTTGGGACCATGGGCTGGTGATATTCCAACCTGTACATTAAAAACAATTATTGGTGATGCAGGAAAAAACGATACTGAAATTGAATCAATAGTACTAGAAAAAGGGTTCAATCGCGAATTCCCTGAGGCTGTTGAAACAGAAGCACAGAAATTGCACGGTTCAGGAATTCCTAAAGATGAGATTCCAAAACGCCGCGATATGCGCGGAACGGTAACGTTTACAATCGACCCGGTTGATGCAAAAGATTTTGATGACGCATTGTCATGGAAACGACTAGATGAAAAAACTTTGGAAATTGGAGTTCATATTGCAGACGTTTCATTTTATGTAACGCCTGGAAGTGCGCTTGATGATGAAGCTAAAAACAGAACAACATCAGTATATTTGGTAGACCGTGTTATTCCAATGTTACCTGAAGTTCTTTCAAACGAATTATGCTCTATCCGTCAAGATGAAGACAAGCTTACCTTCTCTACCATTTTCCATGTGGACGAAACAACTGGAACCATTACAGAAACATGGTATGGACGAACAATCATTCGATCTGATAAACGATTTAGTTACGAGGAAGCTCAGGAAATCATTAATGCAAAATCTGGATTATTTTATACAGAGTTGCAGTCATTGATGGATATTTCAAAAATTTATACTAATAATAGATATAAAAAAGGAGCCCTATCAATGGATACAGACGAGGTTCGATTTATTCTGGATGAGGCAGGCATACCGATCAAAGTAATGATCAAGAAACGAATCGATACAATGCGCATGATCGAGGAATGGATGCTTGCTGCCAACCGTGCTGTTGCTATTAAGTTATCTGCAAAAGATGCTGCAGGAATTGCCGTATATCGAATCCACGATAAACCAGCTCCTGATCGCGTTGCAGACCTTCAGACATTTTTAAAAACCCTTGGATACAATGTCAGTATTGTTGATGGAATCATCCCACCAAAGGAACTACAAGCTATTCTGGATGCTGTTGATAACGATACGGCACGCGATACGATTCAATCATCAATTGTACGAAGTCTTGCCAAAGCGATCTATTCCACAACAAACATTGGACACTTTGGGTTGGCGTTTGATTACTATACACACTTTACATCACCTATCCGTCGGTATCCTGATGTGATGGTTCATCGCTTATTGCAGATGACACTTGACCACGAAACAGTTGAACCAAGTGACGCACTTGAGATCAACCGAATGTGTGCATATTCATCAGATCGAGAAAAAGATGCACAAACTGCGGAATGGGATTCTATCAAGTACAAACAAGTGGAATACATGTCAGCACGCATTGGACAAGAGTTTACTGGAATTATTACAGGACTTGGAAAGTTTGGAACGTTCGTTGCAGAGACGGAGTCAAAATCAGAAGGTATGATCCGACTGATGGATCTAGGTTCAGATTTCTTTGTCTACAACGAAAAAGATCAAGTTATCAAAGGACGAAATTCTAATACAGAATTCCGTGTAGGTCAGATTGTAAAAATCAAAGTGAAAGAAACTAATATGGATCGAAGAACTATTGATTACGTATTAGTAAAATAAAAAACACCCTAGGGTGTTTTTTATTTTAGTGCCTGATCCACAACGCTTACAACCCCATTGAACACAGGAGGAAGAACCGATTTAACTTCAGGAGATTTTATATTTACTGGAGTTTTTGCATTAGTAGTAGTACTACTTGTTGAAGTAGATGAGGTACTGTATACCTGATTTGCTTCCCCGTCTGCATCTTGATCGACAAAATGATAGTTGATTGCTTTATGTTCTGTAGAAATTTTTATTCCTGCATCAACAGCGGAAGTTGTGGTTTTATCTATGTTTTGTACAACATTGAATTCATACCCTTTTCCAACAGAAAACATACTAATATCATAACCATCTAATTTTGTATGAAATGTGTCATTCTGATGAGTTTTTGCGTATTGATCGTATTTTGCATATACAGCTTTCACATCTTCTTTTGTCATGGTTTTCTTCTCAACACCTGATCCTGCAAATGATTCGAGACTTAGGATCAAAAACGAAACAAATGTAAGAAATTGCTTTGTGTTTATTTTTTCAGCACTATTACTAAACATTTCTTTAAAATTCATAATAAATAAGTATTAATCCAGTAATAATGTAGTTATTATATTGAAAATCTTATTAAAACGCAACTGACCTTAAAAACCAGTCTCTGCCAAGTTCTTTTATTCCTATTTTCCTGTAATATGAAATTAATATGAAATTATCTTGGAAAATAGGGCTTGGAATTATGGTTGTAATACTTGTCGCAGTTGCAGTGTTTGTAAAAACAAATTACGGGCAGAATGTTATTACAAACCTCGGAACAAAAACATCTGATACAATCATTACACCTATTAAAGAATTAGTTGTTGAGCCAAAGCCGGTCAAAATGGTATTTGTTGGGGATATTATGTTTGATCGTGGTGTTGAATCATCTGTTGCAAAAAACTATAATGGAGACTTTTCAAAACTTTTTGAAAATGTAGGATTGATCAAAGATGCTGACATTGCATTTGCAAACTTGGAAGGTCCTGTGACCGATAAAGGAAATAATGTCGGGAGTAAGTATTCGTTTCAAATGAATCCTGTCGTGTTACCAGTGATTAAAAATGCAGGATTTGATATTGTGTCATTCGCGAATAATCACGTTGGTGATTGGAATGTAGACGGATTTAAAGATACTTTAGAACGACTGAATGATATCTCAATTCCCTACGCAGGTGCTGGAAACAATAAATCAGAAGCGTCAAAAGTAACAATTATTGAAAAGAACGGAGTAAAGATTGGATTCCTTGGATTTTCAGATGTTGGACCGAATTGGATCGCTGCGAAAGATTCAAATCCTGGAATTTTACTTGCATCAGATCCAAACCGTTTGGAAATTATAAAGACTGCAAAATCACAGGTTAATTTCCTGGTTGTGTCCTATCACTGGGGTGATGAATATAAACCATTCAATACTCGACAAAAAACTCTTGCAGAAAGTTCAGTTGATGCAGGTGCAGATTTAATCATTGGACACCATCCACATGTGATCCAAGACTATGCCGAATATAAAGGAAAATTGATTTTCTACAGTCTTGGAAATTTTATGTTTGACCAATCATTTTCACCCGAGACTATGCGCGGATTAATCGCAGGTATAACTATTAATCCTGACGGAACATATAATAATGTGGATCTAAAAGTTTCTGAACAAGATAAAACTCATAAAATTGTGGAAGTGCGAGAATTTGATCGTGAGGTAGATGCGGTCTTAAAACCAGTACCTGCAAAGATTGTGTGTCCTAAACCTAAGGATCCAAATCAAACAGATCGAAGATACTATCCAGTTTCGCAAGATACAGGACTTGGAAATTACATTCCAAGTAATTTAGAACCGATTCCAAGCACTATTAAAGTACGTGGAGCATCGATTCAGTGTTTAACTGCTGATACTATTTCCGCACTTGAAAAAATGAGTGCAGCAGCTAAAAATGAATCAAAATCATTAGTAGTTTCGTCAGCCTATCGTTCGGCTGGAATCCAACAAACATTGTTTTCAAATAATCAGGCATCAAACCCTAACCAAACATATCCAAGTGTTGCAAAGCCTGAACACTCAGAACATCAGTTAGGTACTGCGATAGATTTCAGATCTGGAACAGATGCAACATTTACATTGGAAGCATTTGGAAAATCACTCGAATATGCATGGCTTGATAGTCATGCCGCAGAGTACGGATTCGTTCGCAGTTATCCAGATAACAAGGAAACGGTCACAGGTTATGCTTCTGAACCATGGCACTGGCGTTATGTCGGTATCGACTATGCAAAGCAAATCAAATCTAGTGGTGTAACTCCGTATGAATTCTTGAAAAGTCTTCAATAAAAACTGCTTTGGCGGTTTTTATTTTGTTTATTGACATCCTAGAGGAACATAGTAATATCAAGGAAATTGTATTTAAAATGGAAATAACAGCACAACAAACCAGCACCGCAACGGTGACTCATGAGTTACCTGTTGCCATCCTTCGCGAGACGCTTTCAAGCGAAATACCGTTTATAAATTATTGGTATCGAGTAGGAGAGATTCTTATCGCAGAATCTATTTATAAATTTATTGCTTCAAGAACCAGCGTAAAAAATCCCATTGTGGACTATGCTGAAAGAATAACCCTTACTCCAATTTTAATGAGTGGAGAAGAATTAGGATTGGATTTTACAAAACGTGTCACCTACGAACAGATTATGGAGCGAGCTAAAGAATTAAACCTTGAAGCATTCCCTGAGCAATTTGTAGTAGATTACGGAACAAACTATTTTCCATGGTCATCCATTGGAAGAAATGTGAAAGTAATGACTAATCCTATAAAACGAGGCCGAAGAGATCATATAATCTTTTCGTTTTCATTTAATCAACGATCAATTGTTGAGATTGTTTTAACAAGTCATAAGTTTAGAGTAATGGACTACTTTTTGTTCAAAAAAATTATTACGAAAAAAAATTGAATTTGCCTTTTAATGCAAAACAACCTGACTATAAGTCAGGTTGTTTATTTAATCGCACCTTCTTCTTTTAAAAGCTTCATTTTTGCAGTTGAACCACCACGGTTATAATCACCGATTTTTCCATCTGATCGCAACACTCGATGGCATGGAATTTCGGGGTCATAATTTGCCTTCATAATTGATCCGACAACTCGCGCTGCGCCTGGGTTACCAGCTTTAGCAGCAACACCTTTATAGGTCATCGTTTTTCCTTTAGGAATCTTTCGAACCACGTCACGGACTTTTTCTGTGAATGACTTTACTTGTTTCATATATTTAAAAGTTTACTTAGCAACTTTTACTGCTTCTTCAAATTTGATAGAAAGAAGTGTCGATGCATCATCTGATCCAAGTGTCACGCCGTACAAAATCGAAGCACGTGACATAGTTTCGCGATTGTGCGTTACTACAATCAACTGAGTCTCTTTTGCAAGCGTTTCAATCATATCACCGTATTTCTTACTGTTTGCTTCATCAAGTGCCGCATCAGTTTCATCCAATACCAAAAATGGTGGAGGGTTAACCTGTGACAGTGCAAATAATAATGCAATTGAAGTAAGAGATCGTTCGCCCCCAGAAAGCATTTCCAAATCTTTTACTTTTTTACGGGGAAGATTTACGTCGATATCAATCCCCTGTTCTACGACTGCATCCTCATCAATAAACTCATCTGATTCCTCATCAGTCTTTCGCTTTTTTGGAATAATATTAATCGTTTCCAATTTTGCCGAACCTCCACCGAACATTGTCATGAAGAACTTTTCAAACACAGTGTTGATTTTTGTAATTCCTTTCTTGAATTCATCTGTTAAGAGCTCTTTCAATTCACTGATGATTGATTCCAAATCTGTTACTGATTTTTCAAGATCTGCCAACTGCTGACTCAGATAAGTATCACGCGCAATTGTTTCGTCATACTCGCGCATAATATCGCCTGATCCGCCTCCACCCATATCTTCCAATCTAATTTTCAAACGATCAATTGTAGACTTATTATGGTTATGTTCA
>ERZ724508.2048-NODE-2048-length-11002-cov-4.310587_pt1 | contig 11002 bp, 6 predicted proteins | sample MGYA00376041_ERZ724508 | MGnify/ENA primary metagenome ERZ724508 (study PRJEB28724, sample SAMN07190887) | wastewater metagenome | isolation source: effluent of sewage treatment plant in Hong Hong | place: USA: Christiansburg, Virginia | collected 2016-03-01 ... | reverse complement strand
CCCCTGGTTGTTTTAATTAAAAAATAAATAAAATAGCATACATCATTATAGATAGTGGTTATAATTTTGATGAGAGTGAATTGAAAAAGAAGAAAATAAACTGAGACAAACTTACTATAAACTTTGTACAATTTTAATTTTATTAAACATGTAACAAAGCAAAACCTAAAAATAAAGTCTCTTTAACAAATCCAAGCTATTGTCCGAACGGAAAAAAACAAACTCATCCGAATTTGCTAATGTTAATTCTTATAAACATTTTCTCGCAGTTCCCTCCACTAATCAATCATACATTCAATGGGCAATCGGATTACGCTCAGGCCAATAAACAAAATCTTCAGGTGCCATCTCAGCTCCCCCTGAAACATATTATAAAACTATATAATCAAGAAAAGTACGACTATTAATGATTTTAGATGAAGCATACTGCTGCTGATTTTTCAGGTAGTGTAAATATCTCTTAATTTTAACATTTAGCCTTGCATAGAATTGGAATGCAACCCTCACGTGGGCAGATTATCTTTTAAACGACTTTAAGATCATAGAGCAAGAATCCAAAAATGTTATAAAAATAAAGAAAATGGTGCTCGATACCTCGAAAGGATCGACACGAAGATCCACTATTAATAAAGTCAAAATCCCTAAAAAAGAAGATAGTCCAACCGGAATAAATGTAAGGAGCAGTTGACACACTCCGAAACTACCCAAAGTTCACATAGAAAATAATAAATAATCGTAACTGTAATCAATTCAGACATATGATAAAAGGAAGAATTAACTTACCATCAATTGGGTGGCAAGTAAACCTACGTTCATATTGAATACATTTTTAATTTGCTTAGTATGTTGACTTTTATGAATTATATTTAATTAACATTAAATGATTAAGCATAGTTATAAAAAAATAGCAGCCATTCTCATTAATAATCTAAGCACAAGATTCAGCACTTTATAAAATTCATGCATAAAATTAAAATCTGTCATCGAGGATTAATTATCAAAAGAAGAGAAAGATTCATAATCTCAAAAAACAGTATTATAGCAAAAAAAATACTTCGAAAGCAAGGGCTGGAAAATATTGGAGGATAACACTCTTGTTTAGCTATCAAAATAAGTATATCCCTATAAAGTTAATGTGTACTTTACGGCTAAAGCCCCACCCTTGATTGACGAGAAAAAAGTTTAGAAATAGATTGCCTAAGATTGGTTTTAGGATTAAGAGTCTAAGGTAGAAGAGTCATATATATCTGAAACGCTGGTTTGTATAAAGAATAAGGGTTCTGATAATTGGCTAGTGGCTGATTATATCATTTCTAATTTTGGATCAGATTTATTCAATATCAAATTTACGAAAGATATTGAAAAATAGAAAAAAAATAGAAGTGTAAAGAATATGTCTATGAATGGGTAGTATAGAGGTGCCTCCTTGTAATCCCTTGAAGACAAGACAAAAGAGTTAGTACATCTATTCGTTGAAAACCTGGGGATAAATAAATAATTCTTGGAGAACACTTCCGAATACGGATTCGCCTTTGAGCAAAAATTTTATATTGAATGGCTAAAGGATCTGAAAAGCTTAGTTTGATATTATATAAAAATAAACAAAGAGCATCCAATGATAGAAACATTGTCAGTAATTAGATAAATCATTAAACTTGTTGGCAGAAAATTTTTATAATTAGCTCCTTTCCCATTTTCTTACGTAAATAACAATGCCCTTCACTAGGAACATCACGAATAAGCATATGACTGCTTCGATTATGCCTTCTATTATATACAGTGCCTGCGGGTATATCGCCTTGCAGATTAAATCTAGATTATGGAAATCTTACTGTTTATTTATTATGGCTTGAATTCGATGTATCTGGTTGTGTACCCGCCCATGACGACTCCACATGCGATGTACATGAAAAGTCTGAGGACAAAATTTCCGATCAAACTATAACCAAATATAGTTATATTCCTAAAATAATTTGAGAAGTACCTTGAATTTTTTGATCGAATACTCTTAAAACCCATGTAAGAGGTTATGGCCCATACAATATTGAGAACCATGAACCCCAGCGACAAATAAGCAAAGTTAGCACAGGCCTATTTATAATGCCAGAAAGTCCACATCAATTTAAAGCTCTCATACAGCATGCTGATCTAAGTGAGAATTAATATACAGCTAAATAGCCGTTGGCGGCTTGGACAATTTGAATTCGAGTTTCCTGCACTTCATCGAAGAGCTCTGATGTTGCGGGGATCATGGGCTCCATGACCCTTGCTTTTATAATAAAGGGTTTTTTTGACATTTGATTATATTTAAATATATTATTAATGGCAGAGCATATCGAGAAGGCTATTAAAACTTTAAAGCTTGATATCTTAGATACTAACTAATCCCTAGTGTTCGTAAAAGAGAAAACTAAGCTCAGACCTAGTCAAATTGCCTTTGGAGTCATTGTCCTTGTCGCTTTTTTACTCTTGGTACTTAGAGCATCTGCTTTGATTACATGTATAGGATGCTACTTAGTTCCTGCCTACTTTTCTTTCAATAGTTTATAACAATCTAATATATAAAAGGATGCAAAATATTTAACGTATTGGGTGATTTTTTCAGTTACTGAAATTTTCTCTTTCATTTTTAATTGGTTATTCGGGCCTATTATTTACTCTTTAATTAGGATTGCATTTACAGCAGCACTAATCCATCCACAAGTATAATTGGGTCAAAAGATCTACAACGGGTTCATTGCACCATATGTTATGAGAATAGAAAGGATTCTTGATCCTCCAAATTTATTGTAGAAGGCAAAGTAAAAAGTAGACGATATTGCGCAAAAAGCAAGCCAAGTTATCGAATAGCAAGCTAAAAAGATTCAATGATATGTTTATAAAATAAATATATTCATATATCTTAAGTAAGCATAAAAATATCAAAGTTTTCCTTGAACTCAATCACAAAGGTTCCCGATCTGTCGACATTTCCTCGCTAAGTTCATCAATTTTCCATAGCATCGTATTGAGATGAGATTATAACATCTTTTAAAATTTTAATTTTGTCTCATTACTTATTGTAAATTTTGATGCCAGTCTCTCAGATACTTCCTTTGCAGTCTAGCCTTCGAAAACTATTATTTTTTATGAAAGTCCCTACCCAAGGTTAACATCAACAGATAATATGGGCTTTCTATTATATTTATGTGGATTCGAGTATAAGAAATTGTTATATTAGCGATCTTAGGCGAAGTACTGGCTTGCTTAACTAGAGGATCTTTTTAAAGCTTAGTTCAATCTATTTTTTAGCTCTAATATATTTTATTCTTAGCTTTTATCTATTATTCGATCACCAGATAATTCTCTTGAAAAATTATATTATCCATTTTCTTCAAAGCCTACTGCCTCTACTTTTCTAAATGTTTCCATATTTTATTTATAAATTTAACTTGAATTTGAGCCTAAATTCTCATTCTATTCTTAAGACTGTTAGTTTAGTTTCTTGTTCGATATTTAAACTTTCTGTGTAATTTTCTTCTCAGGCACTGAATTTTTCTTCTATGATTGGCTCAGTGCTTATATTAGTTATGATATCGCAGTACTATTTATCTTTTTGCTTGGTGATAGAATTTCTATCTGGTTATACAGTTTTTATTTTGATTTTTCCTGAGATTTTTCTTCATAGAAAAAATAATTTTTCTCTTTCAGGAGCTATTCGAATGATTGGATATTCTTAGGCACAGACCTGTTTGCCATAATGTGATGGTTCTATTTTTATTATATCCCTCTTTGTTTGAATTCACTGAAATGCTGGATTATCATAATTTTATTTTCTTATTCAATGCGTAGTTTGAGGTTATTATCTACAATTTTTGGCAGTTTTTTCTTGAAGGATGGACCTGATTGAGTATTATTTGCATTAAAAGAAGTTAAGGAAGTATCATAAGATTAAATTAGTTCGATAAACTCTTTCAAATTCTATGAAGGTACACCTCCATAGATATCTACTTCAAGGATAGTTAAAACATCTTGATATTTGACATTCTTAATGTTGTATCCGAGGCTTTTCATTAGAATGTCAATTTATTTTTCAGATAAAAAGCATTAATTTCTTTATCTCAAATGAGAATGCTCATCGTGGTTCAGCTAATGAAGACACTCTTCGAATTTTTACCCCACAGTTTTTTATTTCCTCTATTTATTTCCTTTTTTTGATGATTTTTATAAGACCTATTTATTTTTTTTACTCTTTTATATTGATTATTTGCGTACATCGCTATTTCTTTTACTATGTGTTTTTAGTTGGGCTGAGCTCTATATTTTAGTTAGGCTTTTTTATTTTTATAAACCTTTATGAATATCGAATTGGGATGAAGCTTTCGGAATTGATTTACCGCTGTTCAGCGCACTACCAGATTTACTTGTCAAATTAACAGAATTGCTGGCGGACATTTTTTTATTTCGATGAGTATTTGCAGGAGTAACTTTTTTGCTTTCATAAACAACTTTAACACAATTGCTTTAGCCATTCTTATGCTCCTCTACAACCTTTTTGTACAAATCTTAAAACCTAATAGGCTTATCTACAACTAAAGGTGAATCATGAGGATTTGTCCTATCAATAGGCCTATAATTGATATGGTTGGCATTTTTAGTGGTATGCATTTTTTGTATAATATCGCATACAGAAATATTAACCTTTCTCTTCATTTATTTTTCGTCGTTATTATAATATTATAAATTCAAATCCTATAATACACTTGTCTAAATATCTCCAATCTATATGCCAAAAGCCTGATCGAATCTATCAATGATTATCATATGCGTGCAAGCCCATATAAATAGGAGATCAGGTTTTTAGTCAGAGATGAGAAAAAGAAATTATACGGATTTAAATGATATAATTTATAATAGAAAGAATATGAAAGTGAGGATAATGAAGAAAAAATAATAATCAAGTAAAATGATATATAAAAATGTACCTCGCAATCAATAATAATCTGAAGAATTGGAATAGAAAATTAATGAGGACAACAATAATTAGACTTTTATAATATTGGGCACTGTTTTTATTATACTTCTCGCGCTCTCCCTATACATTTATGCTGTTGTCTCTCTAAACAATTCTTCCACTAACTCAGATTCGCATCACAGATTGAATGTGTCGAGAAAGTAGATGAATTTGAGAGATATTTCTATGGAAGATATTAATTCCTAGAACAAGATAATCATAAATAGTCCTACAGATGCAACAAAAACATCAGGTGGACCTTTAAAACTTAATTTGGAGTATGTCTAAAGCTTTAAGAAACTTTCCACATAAATAACTTTAAATAAATTAAATAGATCGAAATAATTTCTAAGGAATTTCACAGGTCCCATAGATTAAAATTTATACATTGAGGAAAAATAATAATTTTAGAGAAATTATTAGATTTTTTAGTATGAATAGAAACCTATCTGCGTTGTAGTGCCGACATTCAACAATATTGAATAAGAACGATATAAAAAAAATATTGATTCTATCCTCCAACAATAGTACTCCAATTATAAAGTTATCATTATCGATGATGCTTCGACTGATAATACTGCTGAAAATTTGGAATAATATCTGAGAAGCAATCCTATATATGAGACTGGCAAGATTAGAATCCAGAAAAATTTGTAAAGGAAGATGGCTTTACCCAATATATTAGATGCGAGTTCTAATTTCTGTCAGCCTGAGGATATCTTTATAATCATCGATGGAGACGATTATTTGTTGGGCAAATATGTGTTCAAGCTGTTTAATGCTGCCTTTTCTAGTTCAGATTCATGGGTCGTATATTCAAATTTCCTGACAGTGCAAGGCAAAATCGGATATTCCAGAAGGTACCCAGCTGAGATCATATAGAAAAACTATTTCAGGAATGTCTTATTTGTTATCAGTCATCTGAGAGCTTATTACACAAAACTGATTCATCTGATTAAAAAATAAGATTTATTAGATGAAAAAGGGTAATACTTCCACGCAGCAAATGACGTCGCTATCCTCATGCCCATATTATAAATGTCTCGGTAGCACATAAAATACATTCCATAGATAAACTATTACTATAACTCGAACACAGGACACAACAATCATGAATAGAAAAAGAAATAACAAGTTAGAAACGATAAGTACATCAGAATGAAGCCTAAGTATGAGAAGATCAATCAATTATTTACTAAATGATTTCGATGTTTTTATATTTACAATTTTTTTATAGTATTTTTGTCATTATTTAATTATGATAATCTTATCAAATAATATCTGATATCTAACACAATAGTCAATATGTTAAGAGTATCCTCAGCATTGTACAAAATGAGAACAATATCAAAAATAATGTTTTATACTATAAAATGCTAAAAAACAATGAATTTAATAAAATAACTAAAAAAATAACATTCAGCCAATAAAACATCTCACCCAAATAATCATCAGAACTTCGTATAACTTTTAACTTCGGATACATGTTCTTCTGTTCCTAAATTTGCACACTATGAGCAGGTAAGACATTTATTTTAGATGTACTTGCTGTAGACAAAGAATAAATTAGAAGATTCAAGTGTTAATTATGATCCCTATTTAATTAAAGATGAAACTGCTCGTTTGAGTGAGCTAATGGATTTAATTTCCAAATATCCTCAATTTAATTTGAATTCTGAGCAAATTAGATCAGCTTATCAAATATTTTGCCGTCATCTCTCCAGTAAAAACGACTAATAAATGAATAAAGCCCTCAAATTTGTTTTAAAAGTCGATAGCCGTGCTGAACAGTCAGTCATCTATGAGTAGTTTCTCAAATTTTACCTGGGTGAGAAACTGGAGGTACTAAAAGCTAAATATCAACTGAATTTCAAATAAGAATCAATAGGGAACTTAATAAAAGGAATGGCATCTAGCCTCATCCATCGTGGGTTTTTGAGAAGATCTCCAAGCTACAGCCGATAATTACAAATAACATAACCATCATAAATCCTTAAACTTATCGTACAAAACAAATCAACTCAATAAAGCCTGATGATTCGTAAAATAATATACGAATAGATTTTCAAGCCGATTGTAAAATTTTACTAATAAGATATGCACTCGAACTTGTATCATTAAAAGAATGTAACACTATGGGAAATGCTAAACAAAAATGTTGAGACTATATTTAATCAAAGTAGAAATATATTGTTGGAAAAATAGTGTGAATATTTGAGGTAGCTGTATATTCTTTTGTATTTGGTATTAGAGCAACAATAAAAAAGATAAGAATTAGTAAAATATTTCTCCAAATCAGCCCATGTCTATGATTATTTTATGAAAAATCAATATGATAGCTAAAAGGTATCATAGTTTTGCTCTGTTTTTAAATAGTTTACAACAGGAATAAACTAAAAAAATATCACTTTGCATCTTCAATCTGTAGATCTTGATCGTGGCTTATTTAACATGATGAGAAACTTCTAAAATTTAAGCACACATATTTTAAATCGAATAGGTGAAAATCTAGTTCCTTTAACCTTCTCAGTTTACTTCGATTAACTCAAATAAATATATCCAAAATGGACTAAACAAGTCTATGAAAAACTTTCACTGCACAACTAATAGAATTTAATGTGCTTGTTATAGCTGTCACAATTACTCTAGTTGATAAGCATCCTTAATCCTTCAAAAGATGTTGTTATTTACAATGAAGCAATCCATCTGATCGTCAATCGAGATTACAAAGACGAGCTATCAATAAAAAATGTCATAACAATGCTCAAAATCTATGCAAAACACAAATAATACAAAATCTAGAATGAAGAACTCAAAATGTTGCGCATGTTCTTATTCAGGTATATCTCAGACCATAAGAATCTGCTAAACCTGAAATAGATGTAAGAAATAATCAGAATAGTTTTGGAGCTAAAAGACAGCTAGAACTTCAGCGATGACCAAGGAAATTATGATATGAATATCTATGAATAGCTAGCCAATACAAAAAACCGATATTATCTAGTACTCCCAACATAGCTAAAAAACAAATTATAATAAAAAATCGAAAAACCAAATGAAAAAGTATCAAATACAATCGCGTACCTGATGAATAAAATAAGAAAATGAATATTTATATTAAGTAGGATGATAAAAAATTGTGCATAGATTCTGAGATGGATATTAATAAAAAATATATAATTTTAAAATATTCAATTGAAATAAAAATCACTAGTAAGATATGAGTACACCTGACCCTAACAACTATTTCTTCGGCTACATCGGAGTTGCATCTGCACTTATCTTCGCTAACCTTGGCGCTGCTTATGGTAGTGCTAAAGCAGGAGTTGGTATCTGCTCCATGGGTGTCTTGAAACCCGATCTTATCATGAAATCCGTTGTTCCAGTTGTCATGGCTGGTATCTTGGGTATCTATGGTATGATTGTTGCTGTCATTATCGTTCAAAAAAGTACGCTCATTTTTATATAGTCCCTGGAACTGGTTATACATCAAATGCAGCTTATGCTCATTTGGCTTCAGGGTTATGCTGTGGATTCAGTTCCCTAGCTGCTGGTCTAGCAATCGGAATTGTAGGTGATGCAGGAGTGAGAGCAAACGCTCAGCAAGACAAAATATTTGTTGGTATGATTTTAATCTTGATTTTCGGATAAGCCTTAGCCTTGTATGGTCTCATTGTCTCCCTCATCTTAACATCTCAAGGTTGATTGATTTTATGTTAATGTCTAATTTAACCTAATTTACCTAATTTATTAAAAAATGTGAGTAAGCTCAAATTGCATGTTTGATCTCAATAAATGTAGTTTTCATCGAAATGTGAGTAAATTGATTAAAATTACATCTAATATTCATTCAAGTATTATTTAAAGGTAAAAATTTTATGATTTCAGCCAATTCCGACATATTGTTGAAAAATTATCAATAATACTGTGCTTTTATTATAAAGAAATTATATAATAATTAAGATAGAAAATGTTTCAGCTCACGAAATTAGTAATTCAGAAATTCTCCTATAATATTCGTTCTCCTTTCGATTTAAAGCTATTTAGGACATAATAATCACTGAATTCAATAAAAAAATCACTGGAGGCCAGATTTAGAGATCCTAAACTAGCAGATAATGTATCCCAAATGCTAGAAACTTATAAAAAAAGTAAATGAGTATATATTTGAGATTTGTATGACCTTTAACAAATGAATAAATCTGTCAATAGTCTGCAAAAGTAGATCAAAGCATTTCATAAGGTTAAGCAGACATAAAACAAGGAAGAGAATCCTGAACAAAGGAAAAAGATATAACAAATGAACTAATTAAAACTGACCCAAAAACAAAAGGAAGCTGATATTAAGTCTTTTGTCAAGAACATCTAAAGTTAGATATTAAAAATTGGCAATATTGTTGATGTCAAAACTCCTGTTTTCAAGGATGAGGCAAAAAATTAGTTAATCAATTAATTTAAACCTAATTCAGGACTCATGCAACATGATGTTTCCTATTCTGATATCTGTGAGAAGTTTGGATTGACCGATTTAAAGAGAGGGCAGAAGGTTGGAGGACATAGAGGATATTTTCTCAAAGGACCCGCTGTTAAATTAGCATTAGCTCTTGCTAATTATGGATTAAATTTCCTATAAAAAAACGGATATTAAATATATCACAGTCCTGCAATAATCAACGAATCAACATTAAAAGGCAGTTGTCAACTTCAATCAATTGAATAAGATGTTTATAAACTCTAAGGTCTAGACTCATACTTAATTGCAACAAGCTAACAGAGTTTGGCAGGATATTATAAAGATGAAGTCCTCATGAAAAATAGAATTCCTGTGAGGATGGCAGGGTACTCCACATGCTTTAGAAAGTAAGCAGGAGCACATGGGAAGGATATCCATGGGTTATTCAGAGTTCATCAATTTGAAAAAGTTTAGCAGTTCACGATAGTATAACCGGAGTAAAGCCCAAAATAAATGTAGAGAATGATGAAGATTAGTTAATAGTTTTATCAATCTTTAGGTCTTCCCTATCGAGTTGTTAATATTGTATCAGGGTAATTGAATGATGCCGCTTCTTGCAAATATGATCTATAGGCATGGTTTCCAGCACAAAAGAGATATCGATAGCTTGTATCTGTATCTAACTGCACAGAATATCAGTCGAGACTACTTAAAATTCAATATCAATCAAATAATGAAACAAAATTCCCTCACATGTTGAATGGTACTCTCGTAGCAATTCAAAGAACGTTAACATGTATAATTTAGAATAACTATCATCAAGATCATATAAAAATACCAGCCCCTCTTCAACCTTTTACTGGAATTGAAAGGATTTAACTTCCTAGAAAATAAAAATGATCATCTAATTCTATAGCTAAAAGTTATTATCTTATTTTTACCCATATAGAATTTATATTTAGTTTAAAATTTAAATATTATGGACACATAAGCCAGCGAAAATGCAGATATTTTAGGCCCTAAAAGGCTCAATTACTAATTTTTAGTGCTAGTTAGAGAAAAGAAATACCCTGACGCTTTACTTCTCGGTCAAAAAAGTACACCTATACCGATATAGTATTGAAATTCGAGCCAAATAATCCATCAGTGAAAAAATTCTGCGATTTCATTTTGGCAAATAACAAATAATGTAAAAAATAACAAATATACAGTATAAAAAATGGTACAGCAATAAAAATAAGAATAAGAGTATGAATCAGTGGACTCAGACGAAGATGCTTAATAAGAAGAGTAAGATAATTAAGAAGGAGAAAAATAGGGCGAGTAGAAATAGGAGGAGAGTGAATAAGAATCAGATGATAAAGATGAGGACTAATAAGAAGAATAAGAGGAGTAATAACCTAAATAATAAGAAATAAAGCCAAAACCTAAAGTATAACTGCGCACATGCACATTAAATCAAATACCTCATATCTGCACAAGAGATCATAATTGATTTTATGCATAAATTACATTTAATATGCTTTAATATTATGTTATATTCCCATGGGTCACTA
>ERZ724508.2047-NODE-2047-length-11002-cov-5.585823_pt1 | contig 11002 bp, 15 predicted proteins | sample MGYA00376041_ERZ724508 | MGnify/ENA primary metagenome ERZ724508 (study PRJEB28724, sample SAMN07190887) | wastewater metagenome | isolation source: effluent of sewage treatment plant in Hong Hong | place: USA: Christiansburg, Virginia | collected 2016-03-01 ... | reverse complement strand
ATCAAAATGCTCAACTTTACTGAAGGTAAGACTGCCTACAATATGAACGCTGACGAAAAGCTCTTCCATTATGAAAGAAAGAGAAAAGTGGGGATCCAACTTCTCAACGATGGCCAATTCCATAAAGCCAAAAAGGAATTCGAAGAAATCAACACCTATTTCGAATACGGAGTCGAAGGTGAAGAAGATAAACTCAAGCTGAGGGAACCCCACATGGCTAGTCTCATGAACACCTCCTTATGCTGCTCCAAACTCGCCGACTTCCCAGGTGTAATCAGCGTATGCAAACGAATCAAGGATATCCGACCATCTGAAAAATGTATCTACCGCCTCGCCTCAGCCTACGGCGAGATTGGCTAAGCCTAAAAGGGTATGGAAGAGATCGATGGATGGGAAAAAAGTGGTAACACCCCCAGCGAATAAACTAAGAAGTTACGTCAGGACCTCAGCATCAAGCACGAGCAATACCTGAAAAAGTCAAAGAAAGTGTTTTCAAACATGTTCGCGCCATGACAGCAAAGTGTGTAACGAAACTCAACAAATTATCAGGAGCCACAGGCCATGCATTATTCGTCGGCCGGTGCATCCTTTCTCCGCATCGGACAAGCCTTGGGCTCGTCATTTTCGTTTGGCTTTGTTCGCTTGGTTGGAATATCGTAGGATTCGATGTTCATGTTCTACAAGGTTGTCATCTTGAGGGTCTACTCGGGTTTCTTCTCCTTATGTTCGATTTCAATGTGACCGGCAGTCTTCAACAGCGACTACACGTCGACGGTGAACTTGATGGGGTCAGCAGCCGGTCTGCTTCTCAGATAGTACATGCCTACATCACAATATTCTGTACCTGTTTTTAGTCCCTTCTACCAGGCGTAGAAGTGCATTGAGCACATTTTGGAGTAGTTCGCATCAGCGAGGTGGATATTGAGCGATTGTGACTGATCAATAAAGGGAGATCGACCTACAGCCAAATTGATGATCTGCTTCTGACTAATTTCCCACACCGTCTTGTATAGATCCTTGATGTCTTGAGGAATCTCTGGGATACCTTGCACTGAACCATTACTAGCGAGCAGTTTGTTCTTGATGTCCGGTGTCCACAGTCCATATGAGATCAGGTCTTCAACGAGGTTGGTGTTGATACACACAAATTCACCCGCCAGCACTCTTCGAGTGTACACGTTCGAGGTGTAGGGCTCAAATGATTCGTTATTTCCCAGAATCTGACTGGTTGAGGCGGTTGGCATTGGTGCTACCAGCAGACTATTTCTCATACCATACTTGAGCAGATCCTGCTTGACGGAATCCCAATCGTAACCACCGAGATGCGGTTTGTAGTCCCACATGTCAAACTGCAGAATCCCCTGTGAACATGGCGAACCAGGATAGCTTTGATACGGTCCCTCCTACTTGGCGAGCTGAATCGATTCCAATACCGCACCATAGTAAATAGTTTCGAAGATCTTTTAGTTGAGTTGGCTTGCCTATTCAGACTCAAAGCATATTCTCATCTTTTGGAAAGTGTCGGCAAGGCCTTGCACTCCGATTCCAATGGGGCGATTCTTCAGGTTGGAGTAACTGGCTTCAGGTACCGGATACAGATTCACATCGATCACTCGATTGAGGTTTCTGGTCATGATTCGGGTTATCTCGATGAGCTTCTCGAAGTTAAATGTCGTAGTGCCGTCGGCATGCTTCTCGACGTACTTAGGTAGAGAAACTGAGGCAAGATTGCACACTGCAATTTCCTCTGAGGAAGTGTACTGGACGATTTCAGTGCAGAGATTGCTTGACTTTATGGTTCCAAGGTTCTTCTGGTTGGACTTGCGATTGCAGGCATCCTTGTACAGCATGTATGGTGTGCCAGTTTAAATCTGACTGTCTACGATGGCCTGCCACAATTCTCTTGCTTTTATTGTCTTACGACCACGGCCTGACATTTCATAGCCCAAATAGAGCTCTTCAAACTTTTAGCCCCAATTTTAGAAGAGACCTGGGCATTCATTCGGGCACATTAATGTCCAGCTCTGGTTGTCGATGACTCTTCTCATGAATAGATCTGGAATCCACAGACCATAAAACAGGTCTCTCGCTCGATTTTCCTCCTTTCCTGTGTTCTTCTTGAGTTCAAGGAACTCGAAGATATCTGTATGCCAGGGTTCAAGGTAAATAGCGAAGGACCCCTTACGCTTTCCTCCTCCTTGATCAACGTACCTAGCAGTATCGTTGAAGACTCTTAACATGGGTACGATTCCGTTGCTGTTGCCATTGGTACCACGAATGTAGCTTTCCTTGCCGCGAATGTTACTCACTGCCAATCCAATGCCACCAGCAGACTTAGATATCTTAGCGCATTGGCTTAGGGTATCATAGATACCACAAATTGAATCCTCCTTCATGGTAAGCAAGAAGCACGATGACATCTGCGGGAAGGGTGTTCCCGAATTAAACAGAGTGGGTGTCGCATGGGTAAACCATTTGCTACTCATCAATTCGTAGGTCTCGAATGCGCGCTTGAGATCGGTTTTGTGAATGCCTATGGAAACCCTCATGAGAAGCTGCTGGGGACGTTCCACTGGCCTACCGTTTACCTTCAGCAGGTAAGATCTTTCCAAGGTCTTAAACCCGAAGAAATCGTAAGAGTAGTCTCGCTTGTAGTCGATAACCTTCTAAATTTCCTCGGCATTGCTCTGGATGATCTTATAGACGTCATCGGCGAGCAATGGTGCATCCTTCCCTGAACCATCCTTGCAGTTGTAGAGAATGTCGGCGGTTTCCTTCATGGTTGGTGCAGTCAGCTTGTGTAGATTGTTCACAGCAATTCTAGCCGCCAGCAGCGAGTAATGAGGATGGATGAGATTCTAAATGTTAGGCGGGAAGTACCATGTAAGCACAAGTCTCTGCTGCTAACTCGTCGAGCACACTGGTCTTGACCCCATCATACATGCCTTAGATGACCTTGTTGACTACGAGTTCGAGATTGACGAACTTCATATCAAGTCCGAAAGAAAGTGCTTCCAGCCTCACGAAGATCTTCATGAAATCGATCTCCTGTAGCTACCCGTTGCGCTTGGTAACTGCCTTCACCAAAGTCTTGGGGGCTGAGAAGTGCAGTTCCTTTTGGCGGCTTTCCATGCAGTCAAATCAATTTACGAATTTGAATGGAATGTGACGGGGTTATAACTATCCGGTCGGAAAAATAGGCGGGATCGGCAAGCAGCTTCCCATTACAACTACGGGGGAGGTGGTACGGCGGGATTAGCAGTCTGCTTTATGGTGATACCTTCATTTTAGGGAAATTCTACAGCACTACGATGCCCGTCCCAAGCCCGAACACAAGCTAATTGAAACCCCAACTCGCTAAATTTCTACTTTGGTTGGACATATTCACCTGATTAGCTTAAATTTAAGTTCGCTGGATGCTGCGACTTCTATTGATGGTGGGGCTGTTCCTACAAGCACACACCCAATCAAGATTGCTAGCGATTCGAGAAGTGTTCACCTCGGGTATCCGCTATCCCAGCATCAAGGAATTTTCACCATCCACCAAGAATGAACAGCTTGGATAGCTCATGCAGGAAGGAAAACGCATGCAGTATCTGCTCGGGAGAAAACTCTATGAGTAGTACTGGCAGGCCCTACAACTGCCTCCCAGCTACAACCAGAGCTACTTCAACGTGGAAAGTATCGACTGCAATGCGTAGCTAACCCAATTTATTCAGATCAATCGAAAGTGTGCAGGCGCAGTTCTACGGTCTTTTTGAAGCACTTGTCAAGCCAAACGTGAACAATTCGGGGCTTGCTATGCCCTATTGGGATCCTCAGATTTCAGGAACTCCTGGGGACGTGTATCCAATGTTGAATTACCAGCCCATACCAGTCCATATCCGCAAGTCTCTGGCGCAGCTGTATGTTCACAGTAATGAGCATGAACCCTCGGCAGTGGCTGTCGACATCTGCCCTGAGAGCGAGATATGGTATAGACTCAACAAGCGAACGGATTTCTACACAAACAAATTTCGCCCTATCTACGATGAGGTTAAGAAGCAGCTAGTATCTGAACTTGGTACTGGTGGATACTCAATGCATAAGATCGAAAATTTGCTCCAATCAGCCAGGGCAAATCAAACATTGGGTCTGGAAGTAATGAGTTTTCTCGCAGACTAAACGACAATAACCAGACTGAAGTATCTCTACTTCACAGATATACTGCTGAGACTGTACTATACAGACTACCAAGTCAATGCAAGCATCTCCGAAGAGTTTATCTCGCTTCGGCACCAGCTGAGAAGCGTCATTTATCACAACAGCACTTTCAAGTTTTTCGTGAAGAGTGGGCACAATATCAACATCATTGGGCATCTAGCTGGGCTACGCCTGACCAGTCCTGACTGCCTCTACTACCTAATGATTTCCAAAGGTCCGGCGAAGTGCGAAGTCAGCGAACCAATCAACGAAGCCTCCAGCCTTATCTACTAACTGCATAGTACCCAATCTCAAGGCCATTCAATCAAGGTAATCGGTCGCTAACATAGGTTCGATTCAATGGAAGGTACCTTCGGCTGCCATTCTGCTAAAATATTTCTTGCCCCTACGAACATTTTGAGACATTCTTAAACCAAACAATAATCCCAAACTACCGGAGTGAATGCCACTTCGTTGATGCCTTAACGAAACAAGCAGAGCCGTCTCAGCATAGCAACTCTCCCCTCGCTTACGTTCAAAAACATCTTGCATATTTTCTGGCATTGGTAGTACTCACCATTCTGTTGTTTGTCTATTCCTGCCTCAAAATCATCAGGTATCGACTTAAGCGAAATTAAAAGAAAATGATGACGCTCGATGGGAAGAGTGACCAACCTGAAATCTAAATGAAGGAGAAGACTGCCACTGACGTTGAGCGAGATCACGAATCCTCCAAAGTCTGATATGCCTGTCTTTGCCTCTTCCCAATTGTATTTTAAATAATGATTCAAGCAGAGGGAGAAGAATAGGTCAAGTTTAACCTCCATCTCAACGAATACTGGGCGAGCAGGGGAGTGTCCCTCGCCGCAAGCATCCCTACTCACGACAAGTAGCCAATCAACATGTTCAAGCTGTACAAGGCGGTGTGCAAGCGAGGGGGCGGAAGGGTACTACACTGCATAACCATAGTCTGTCAGCAACAAGGAAAATTGGAAGTCAATAGCCGATTAGTTTGGACTCGCCATCCCCGACGGTGCTGCCTTCTTCAAACGAACCTACCAGCGGTTGTTGTTTCCCTACGAACAGAAGTACTACTTTGGCAGGGAGCTTGATATGTAGAACTTGGATGTCATCCCTGAGAAGAAGCGAAGAATGTTGAAGAAGGAGTAGCAACCGAAATAACCAGCAATAAAGCTGCCCTCCACAATCCAAACAAAGAGCACAACATATGCTGCCCAGCGTGATAGCCAACAACAGCAGCTGGAGGAGCTGCAGTCATCATCCGCATTGCTGGACGAACTTTACAAGCAGTACGAGAAAGAGGAAAAATGCCGGGATATTCACTATTTGAAGCGTGATAAGCTCTCGCCAACACTTCCAGAAATTAAGCGGATCACTTACGGCCTTGAATCCAAAATCCGAACAGAGGTATTCTTCGCTCTGAACATGCTTCTACTGTATAGTTCGAACTCAATTGGAAACCAGCTCATCTTCGACGAGTTCCCGAACATCGCAGAGGCGCTCAATACTTACATGACAACCATTAATCCGCCAAAGAACAACGGTCACTTGGAGTAGTTGCGCACAATCATCGTCATTCTCAGGAACTTCACTCTCAATACGTCTTACCTCCAGATGTTGCTTAAGTCATCGCTCTTTGCTACACTGGTCAAGATGTACAATAGCGCACTCGACCGGTAGTGTTCAAGGAACATCGTGGACATCATGACGGGACTCGTCAAGGTTGGGTGGGACTGCAATGAAATTGTAAGGCAGATGAGGGAAGGGCTGGAAACAGAGAACATTGAGGACATTGAAATGGGCATTGATATGATTCGCGGACTGATTGTCGAGAGAGACGAGAACGTCGGTGGAGTCATTGTGGCGAACCTATAGACATTCGTAAAGCTATTTGCTGTAGCGACTCCCGAAATCAGAGAAGCACTTCTATAGATTTTCTCCTACATCAGTGAGATCAACACAAATAGCAGGTTGGCACTAGCCCGCCATCCCTACCTAATTGAAAAGTACATTAACAAAAAAACATAGGTTGGTCGACACCCTTACCCAAGGCATGCAGCAATACGACAAGGTGTGCCAACACTCAGCACTCATCCTGTCGAACATTGCCGTCGCACCTGGCTCTAGGTAGTACATCAAACTATTCGAAACATAGTTGGTCATCATCGCTAGCTCCGATTAGCGAATAGGCAACATCGCAGCTGGCATCCTCGCCGAAATCAATAACTGATGATACGTGGCTTGTTGCCGCGATGCCTCTCCTGTCAGAATAATCTTTAGAAACTCGGTGTCGAATCTTCTCGAAAATCCATAATAGTTGTTCTGGTGGGTGGTCTGAAATAGGCATCGCTGTTGAGGAATGATGCAAAATACGATACGTCTTTTGTTGGACCTCATAGAAACTATAATGTTCAACACTCTTTTGTAAAAGATGCATATGTGTAGTGACCGTCAATCGTAATGCGAGTCCATCGTAAAGCAGTGCATGCGGGCGATGAAGTCATCTTCAGCAAACTGTTCCCGACCGTGTAGGTTCGAGCAGACGATGGGTTCGCTTTCACTATCCCCTGTTGCCCCGAAGAACGGGGAATGGAAGAGTATCTCGAGACGCTCGTTCCTCTGGTGCTAATCCTTTAGGCTCTGTTTCTCGGGACTAGTGGGTAGGATCAACTTCGTTTCGATTTTCACCAGAGTTTGGGGTTTCACAAGCTGCACCAGATTTGAAGATTCCGCTGGAACAGAACCCGAAAGTCTTGTGAGCAGAGCCTCCATAGCAATCTCCTCTTGTGAATCATCACTAAGTGACATCAACCGCATCTGCTTTGACAAAAGCGACTTGTATCGATTCTTTACCATATGTTCTGTGCGTCTTCCCCCCAAGGCTCTTGCAATGGCCGCCCACTTTTTTCCTTCTTTAACAGCGAAGTTCACTAGTATGAAGTCCTCATGCAACGACCACTAACCTCTACGCTAAGCCGATTCCTTACCGATATTTGGTTGGATCTAAGTAATTGTTCCATCGTTCTCTACAATGTTTTGCAGAACGGAAGAAGCGGCGCTCAGATCGATAGAAGAGTTGCTTGGCAACCTCATTCCAGCGGTTTTGTTCAACATCCTCACTGCATAAGCTCAATTAGTACCTCAAGATTTCCGTAAGTAGTTTATCTTCAGACAATGCCCACTTGGAGTTGATGGAAGATGTTCTTTTGATGTTTCGGAACTGGAATTAGCAAAGCCACGGTTCCTTCCCCTGGAAGAGTTTGGAAAGGTACTCCCACTACACGTCGCCCTATATTGCTATAAGCATTTACGAAACGCTACAGAGGCTTCTTCAAAAGCTAGCCATAAGCCAGCAGTACCCAAAGAAACACCCGAAGTTCATTCTACCTCCAAACCTCATGCTGCTAGGTGATGTGGCTTTGTTCCTAGTTCTCTGCGGACTGTTTGTTGAGGAGATGGAGATATAAATCCCTCACCTTCTTCGGAGAAAGTCCGCTGATGTTGTAGAGTTTAAGATTGTAGGAGCGAAGACCAGCGAGGATGGCCTTCTTCCATTCAATCCCCAGAACTCGATCCATCAGGGAACTAAACTCGTTTTGTCTTTCCGAATTCGATGGTTCTTCCGAGAGATCACCCATATTTAAAAAGAAAATATTATAGATTGGCGAGCGGCCTACCCTCTTTTTAGTGACCAATTCTCCCGTTGAGCTGGATTCTGGCGATCCGTGCGACTACTAACAAGTTTACGAAGCTACAACCCCGAAGGTCTTGCCGTCTACAAAATACTATATTTATTTGGGCGCTTCTTTCCTCACTATCGTGTCTTGAACACTCGTATAGAACCTCCAAACGGTGATAGGCCAAAGACTTCCTAAATTATGCTTTACCAAAACACGGTATTATTGTTAAAAGAACATCGGCAACTCGCATGGTTATGCTTGCTGGCGCATTCAGTTGTCCTGCTTTGAAGAAATTATCAGCTTATCCCCGATAATTTGAATATTTTGATAAACCGGCAACCAGCGGCAACAAAGATGGGCGCAGTCAAAGGTCATACGCGCAATAGCTTCTCCTTGAGTTTGTGGACTTCCGATCTACTTTGTAATTTTTGTCAAGCGACGCCATCGACATTATTGTGAATTAACAAACAACATCTTTGCACGTCGTACTTGCATTATACAGAACAAGATATCAATGCGGTGTTGGGATACTCCCTATGCACTACTGACTGCAGCTTTAATGATCATAAACCAACCTGAATTGCGGAACTTTCGAAAATGCGCAAAATAGGGTCAATCACCCGAAAATGATGGCTTCAGAGCAGGCAAACCGGAAGTACATCGATAAAGCTTGTTGCTAGTTGGTATGCCGCTTGCCAATTGTATTCTAAATCTGGATTAAATTCCAATATCTCCCATTGCTGAATGTTAGGAGGCTGTATTCGCCTCGTAAAAAATCCCAAACGGTTTTGAGTGGGAAGAAAGAGTTGTTTCTAGGTACCGATAACATCGGAGTTTTAAATTCTTGACTTCTATCGAAGTACACTTCCTTACATATAGCTGGGCAGGCCCTTTGGTAAAAGGTTCATGTCGGAACGAAGTGCTACTTGGATGTTGTGGTAGGTGGGTGGTGACTGTTACGGCAGCATTCTACACCGACGTTTATCGCACGACCTGGGAAGTTTCAGTGAAGGCCTAACTAAGACTTCACAACAACCTTAACGTAAGCAGTTGAATATCTCGCGAAGTACATCTAAGCAATTGAAGGCAGTGCTGCAGTCCCAAAATCAATTTGGAGGAGGCTACAGTTCTAAGTGCTTCCATAGAAATTTGTCATGAAAAGCTTCATAACTCGCCTCTAATCCCTCAGAACCTTCTGACGTGGGCTGGTAAGATGGCTTCAAACTCTCCTTCTTTGATCAACAGTATCACTAACCCATACAATGATGCCTTGATGAAACGAAACAATCAACTAACACCTGCCTTGATATGCTTATCGGTTAGGGCCTCCAATCGGCGTTATGGAGATGGATGATGGCTCGTTTGCTCGGATTTCGTTTAACTCCATGACTTACTTTGCCTTGAAGGAATGCTGAGATTATCGAACAATCGCGATACCTGAAATAAATATGATAATAGATCACGATACGAGATCTCTGCAGCGACCGACAATTCGCGTCGAACACCTGGAATGTACTGCTAGTGAGATGCAGATAAACGGCGAGACATTATTAGTCTCAGCTGGCACTAACAACCAACCGTAAAGCAGCTATTGAAGACTCGCTTCAAGGATGTAGAAGCTAAACTACAGTACCAACAACCCTCCGAACACTCTAGGCCTATCGTTAGGATGCCATATCTCTCCAGTGAGTTCGCTCAGAGCTCTGAGAAACTAGAGGCAAGCCGAACTCCTGCACTTAGCAAGCGAAAGCTATCCATTTATCATAGGTAGCAGGATGTTGAACTGAACAAGGCAACTCGTTACTTCGATGACCTGAAGACACTGAAGAGAAGCAGTAGTCTCGATAAACAGTCGCCTCGTAAGCACGCCAAATTTCAGGAAAGTAATTTTGAGGTAGGCGATGGCTTTAACGCATTCAAAGAACTACCTGCAATGAAGCGCTTAGAGGGCAGGGTTATGTTACATCGCGACAACATCATGGTTTGATACTTCATACAGCGTCATTCTTTCTTATCAGCCTTGGTAAACGTGAATTTGAAGATTGGTGGATCCCCAATGTGCTCTGCTGGCTCGATGCGGCGTTCAATCGACTCGAGATGCTCGACTTTAGACTATTGGATGTCAATGATAGGAGTGGAGGTTGGTGGTTGAGAGGAAGGACCTCCTTCGGCAACTGCTGTCGCATCTTTGGTGAGGATACTGCCTCGTTCATACAGTTCCAGCCTCTTCTTGAGATCATCGATGATGTTTTCTTTGTGGAGAAGTATAGCCGATAGCCTATCGTTATTCTCCCTCAGGTATCTGATTTATCCCGGCAGAAGTGTTCCATCGTCAGGCTGGATCAATTGGAGCTGTTCCTACAATAGCGTAATCTTCCTGAGCAGGCCATCCATAAACTCAGCTATGTTGGACCCACTCGACACTAACTGCTGCAATTTAGTGTAGCGAACATACAGCTCCTCATAGTTACTCTTGGTCGATACCAACTGGTACTTTGTATAGGTCACGTTCCCTGGTGAGTTGCAGACACTTATCAATTGCACTGTTCGGGCTTCTGCACTGACTCAGATAGACTTGGTAGAGGCATCCCGTTGAACTCTTCGCTGGTTTACTAACCAAGTACTAATTATCGGTTCCAGTGGAATCCTTTCAGGTGCGTGTCTTTGTAGGTTCATTGCTTTATTGTGCAAATAATTCGCCAGCCAAGTTATTAACAGGCTGTAGCATGGAGTATTACAACTGGCCGCCATGACTTAGCTGGACATCTGTGATTGGAATCCATAGGCTAAAGGCATAGCTGCCATCCATCAACAATGATAACCATGGCGGAACCAACCAACTTCCAACAGGACCTCAGTTCCATCTCTCTTCAAAGACCGTTTGTCAATGGCCTATGGCTCCTATTTTAATTGTGAGTGGCTATTCATGCTTGGATGTACCTATCCATCCGCTTTAATATTCTAAATTACTTGCTGTCCATCGCCATCAATCGTGGACGCGGTTATCAAAATATCACTTAATGGTTGGGATTATTGCCATGACCTCAGGTCAAGCTGTTTGCGCTGCCGCCCATCTTCCATAGCCCCCAACGGTCATACAGAAACTACGGCAAAATGTT
>ERZ724508.2045-NODE-2045-length-11003-cov-6.245616_pt1 | contig 11003 bp, 17 predicted proteins | sample MGYA00376041_ERZ724508 | MGnify/ENA primary metagenome ERZ724508 (study PRJEB28724, sample SAMN07190887) | wastewater metagenome | isolation source: effluent of sewage treatment plant in Hong Hong | place: USA: Christiansburg, Virginia | collected 2016-03-01 ... | reverse complement strand
ATGATAATCAAGCGTTTGATACCCGCGAATAATAGTCGGCAAACCATAAAAGCGACGAAGGTGATATCTTGACATAGCATCACTCATTATTCTTTTTGAACAGTGCCTGACGCAGCTTGAGCGTACTTTGACTGGTGGTGAGGTCTTCCAATAGCTGCTCGTACTTGTCGGCTTCCCTCTCCAGCAGCTGTCTCAGCAGCACCTTCTTCGGCAGGAATGTGCCTGCTTCTGCATTCTCTTTGAACTGCTTATCCACTTTTCTTCGGTTCTGCTCCTTCAGTTGCTGCCTGCCACGTGAAGTTATCAGATGACGGTATTTACGCACCTCATCGAACGAGGCGTTGCTCTTGATTAGCTGATCCTTGATGTCCTGTGCTAGACCCGCTGATATCTCACCGTTCGCGATCTTCGTGAAGAACTCGTCTTTCGGCATTTAGTGAAGAATCACCTTAATCTGGCAGATATCAGTCTTCTATGAGCACCCTCTTCCCTTTGCATGATATCGCAGTCCTTTGTATCGCTGAGTTTTCCCCAGAATGAGTCCGTGAACATACAGTCGATAGGGTGTCAGACCCCTTTTCTTCGCATGGTTAAGTAAGTTGAAGAATGTCGGCATTAGCAACTTTGCAACCTTCTTCTGGGACTGAGCAAGGACGTAGAGTGCCTAGCAAACATGCATCTTCTTGATGTGGCTGACAGCGACAAGCATTCTACATAACCTTCGAGGTACTTCTTCATCGACGTCTTGATGTACTTCTTGTGAGCTGATATCAACACCCGTGGCTTACGAGGCACCGGCAGGATGATGTATGGGCTCGGCAGAGTTTGGCGATAAGGTTTGTCACCAAACAACAGTGGATGGTTAACCTTAACCTTCACAAAGTTCGAAGGGTTGCTATCGTTGAAGGGCATTCTATCCTTACCATTGAGACTACCTGTTGAGCTCATCACGAACGGTTTGTTGCAGGGTCATCAGCTTATCTTGCTTGATCTGCTCCTTATCCACGTTCAGTTCTTGCAGCAGCTGCCTCGTATAGACGAGTCCACGTTGTTGAAGAAACAAGTAGCGAAGGGCAGCCAGCCGTCCCACACCTGCAATCATTCAATTATAAAACCGGATGAAAATCAGCCCACCATCGAGTTCGCTATCCAAGTCCACTTTGCTGATAACACCCCTGTTCCTTCTGATACTTGCTCTACTGTCCACAGTATCGGAGGTGTCTTACATGTTCATTCTGCAGTTCTCCGAAAACGTAGCGAGTGATGCCGATCTCAACCTCATCGGGTCGGTACGTCGTTCCAACGATACGGAAGCGTTTGATAATGAGCGACTACTTAATCAAGTGCGTGCTAGCCAAGGCTTACCTAACAACGGGAGCGGTGGGTTGATGAACGTGAACATTCCGATTGTCAACCTCGAATAGGTCAGCAAGTGGGTAAGCAACCACAGCATAGTCCGTGGCATTTCGCCAAGATGGATTCTTCCAATAACACTCGGAAAAATGAACCTCGACTCAATGATGATAGTCATGGACATTCAGAACGAAAAGCGAGTGGGACTAGCCCAACGAACAAACCTATAGAATCTGACCGTAGGACAGGTCGCGCTATCCTACGAAGTGCTGGAGAGTCTTCAGCTGAGAATCGGCGATAAACTGAACATTTCATTTCAGCTGAAGAACATTCTCAATTCTGGCAAGATGCTCGAGAAGTTTACAGACGACGAAAGCAGAAGTGAGGATGTTCCACCTGCTCCTCCCTTGAGTGCTGATCTTCTGGGTCCCCTGATCAACGATACATTGAGGAAGTACAACATAGACTACAACCTCACCGATGACGATGTGAAAAAAATCACAGAACTCGCCAACACCCCCCTCAATTTTACTGTGGAGATTCAGCAAAAAGTCAAGCCTGAAGGAGCTTGGGCATCTATCCTCCATAATGTCATTATTGTGGACCAAAAGACTGCCGAAGCAATGACTGACAAACTTCTCCTCCAGATCATAGAAAAGATTCTGGATAATATCGACAACGTTCCTATGTGGCTGCTGCCATACAAATATTTGGGGCTACAACCGAAGCTGTCACCTTACATCGCCAGAGCTATGCAAAGCTATGCGCCGATCGTTGCTGTGAGTTTCAATCAACGTTCAGGCTACTACAGACCACATGAGCAGTCTCTCAACAAGGAAGTGGTGACCCTGCTAGAACAGATACCTCCGAACATTGAAGTGCTAGCGCTGCAGCCTCTGTACAACATGTCACTGCCTATAAAATACTTCTTTGACTCCATCCTCCAGATCTTTTCGTTCATTGCTGTGCTGCTCTACATCAATGTAATGCGCATCATTCTCAAGCAGGTCTACGACGAAAAGGAAATTGAAATTGGCGTGTGGCGAACTCTCGGAATCGGTGGTGTGAAGATACATGGAATGAACACTGAACTCTCAAGGCTCCCTCTCAGAATGAATTCAAACGGGAGCTAAGGCGAGCCGCCACAACCAGCCCAGCAACTATCCAGCAAGCTCAGCTTCAAGCAGGACCTTCTGTATAAGTGGCAGATGCTCAAGAATGTCGGCCACCTCCCGTACTGGTTTGCAGTCACCTCCTTCAGCATCCTCCTGTTCGTGCTGTTCAAGTGGCTGCTCATTCGCATAGTTGCTCAGAAACTTCATTACTCGCCCATCAGTCAAGACATCCTGGAACCATTCGTCGTGTTCTTCGGAGTGCTGCTATTTAGCCAGCTGACCTGCATCTCGCATATCCTCAGCATCTACGGCAACAGCATCGTCGAAAGCATGAAACCCTTCAAACGAACATTCGACATTGTGCGCATCCGAGTCGTCAAAATGGCTACCTTTGGGATCGACCCCGAGATGATGATGGTCTCGTTGATGCTAATCTACTACGGGTTGGTCAGCTACTATTTCATTCCCAGGGCAGTGCTCTACAACAATGCTGAGCTGCAGACTCTACTGTTCAACAGCATCTTCTTCTTCATGATTCTCGGAGCTGTTATGCTCTGCACCATCCTGCAGAGCTACCTCGAGGTGGCAGTCTTATACCTCATTGGCAAGATCTCAGCACAGCTCAAGTCCATGCGCTCAGTCATGCTCAAGAACCTCAAGGCCAAACGATTCACCAACTTGAAGATAAGTCTCAGCCTAGCACTCATCTTCGCATTCGTGTTGTTCTTCACTTCTGGAGTCAACATGGAAATCAAACTCATCAAGTCGTTCATCAACCGTGGGTTGGGCTCCGATCTTGTGCTGCAGAACTATGATGAAGGGTTTAATGTCAGCAAGATCAACGCATACCTTGCTCAGCACAACTCGACAGTCAGTTATGCTTGGCTTAGCAGCGGCCTTTCCCGTAAAGATCTACAATTCCGGTTCATCGATAATCGTCGCTCAGATAAGAAGGTAGGCTGTGACTTCAAGGTATTTTCACCGGGGTATATGGATGCGACTTACTATGAATACTACGTGCCTGATGCCTACCTTGCAGGTTGGGACTACAGTCAGCTGCCCAATGGTCTAAACAATGGCTTCGATACCATCTATAATGGCAGCAACTCAGTAGGACACTACGATCCCAACAATACCATCAAATAGCAAGACCCATACAACATCTCCTCACTTGGAACTATGAGCTCGACTCGCTTTAATGCAGTGGTCAAGGATTAGCAAATCATCAACATCGCAATTTCAAGTTCAGCCGCTAAGAGGCTTGGTGCCAGCCCTGGCTCCATTTACAAACTGAACGTGAAGAACTCGACGAGAGGAGCAGAATTTGATATTCGAGCAAGGATTACCCACGTGTTGAAGGCCCTGTAAGGCTTCGATATGCTCTGGGACAGAGCTTTCATCAGCGAGCAGCAAGCACTCTACCTCTACGAGTCGATAAACTCAACTATCGACATAAAGTATGAGAAGTTGCTGGTGATGGGCCGTAGCGATAGGTTACAAGTAAAAGATGTTTCGTCTGCATTGTTAGCACTTTCACCTGAACACACTGAGCTTAATTAGGTTTCATTCGTGGAAACTTCGTTCTCTATCCTTGAGACTTATCTGTAGTGGTTTATCTCGCTGCTATCTGCAGTCATGAATGTACTATCAGTGTTGCTGCTCTTCCTCTACACACGCAGTAAGTGCCAGCAAGAAATGGAGATGTACCGTATTCTACGGGCTGTGGGAACACCTGTGCTGCATCTACGCTTGATGATCTTCTGTTAGGTGTTTGTCAGGGTCGTCATATCAGTGCTCATAGGCATCGTCATGGGAGTGCTGTTCAGTATGGCCTTTGCTAACCAAGTGGAAGCTTTGTTGATGGTGCAGATGCCAGCTATCAATCTCAGCCTCATCATGATCATGGCTGCTGTGTTGTTGCTTATCTTCTCCGGTACAGTCATCTATTCCACCAAGGACCTCGAAAAGATGACGGTAGCGCAGATGGCGAGAGGCTGATTCCGTGTTTACATTCCATTTCTCAATTGCATCGAATTGTTATACTTAAAACCGTTGCTTAAGAAAGTAATGTCAGTGTGTGAGGATGAGGGTTGGGACACTGCCCAGGACTCTGAGGAGGAGTGCCAGCTGCCCGAAGTGTCGTTTACGACGGGCCCTTCTGCTATAAACTTTCTCTCACAGTCCTACCCGCTGGAACCTGACATGCTGTTCGGCTGGAGGCCAAAGTTACCTTTAATGCCAGTGCCATTGAGCTACTCCAACCTGTACGTCGACTGGCTGATAACGTACATTCATAACGATCCACACGGTTACAGATTAGTGTACTTGGGTCCTCGACTGACAAATAGCGTAAAAGTGAATCAGCAACACAACTACTAATGGAAACAGAGGGACAAGTACAAGTTGAACGTGCAGGTCCTCCGCGACACTATTGAACTTATCGGGAGAAATCAACAGAAGAGGGTATTGAGTCCTCACGTCGGCGACTAGCCGTTCACTTTTAGCTCGGATTTCTAAAGTGGCAATCTCGACGCAGTGATTCGAGTCAAGCCAACAGAATACGATTGCTTCCTGAGAAGTGATAGTAATACCCGTGGGCATTGCAACTGGTTCTACTTCAGTGTGAAGTGCAAAAAGGAAGGAACTGTAAGACTGAATATATGCAATCTTAACAAGCGAACCGAACTGTACGCCAAAGGTATGCGACCGTTCGTAAATGATGGGTCAGGTTGGAAACAAGCTGGCGATAACATCGCCTTTGTGCAGCGCTACTGCCGATATGGTTTCGACATCAAACACTATCAGTTACAGTTTAGTTGGACCTTCAGTAAAGCTGGCCAGGAAGTCAGATTTGCTTACGGCATTCCGTACACCTATTCTGAACTGGAACAATTTGTCAAGGAGATCAAGGAGAAGTTCGAAGATAAAGTGGAAGTGGATAACCTCGGGTAGAGTCTCGGTGGGATCAGTATTCCAGTCCTCACTATCACAGATCGCAGTACGAATAAACTCAGCAAGAAGGCAGTGCTGATGACTGCTCGATTACATCCCGGTGAGTCAGTCTCATCACATACGATTGTCGGATTGGTAAGGGCTCTTCTCACCGAAGATCGCTACTCCTAATTGCTTAAGACTCATGAATTCAGAATCGTGCCGATGATGAACCCTGACGGAGTTGTTCTGGGAAACTTTCGGACGAGCTACAGCGGGAAGGACTTGAACCGGCAATTCCTGAATCCAGACAGGCGAGTGTATCCTGAAGTGGAGGCACTGAACCAGTTCGTCAGCCGTCTGAAACAGCATTATCGAGCACGATTTGAGTACTATTTCGACTTCCACGGCCATTCTACCAAGACCAATTTGTTCTGCTACGGGCCAGAACACCCGCGTACAAATCCATACTATCTGCGAAGCCGAGCCTTTGCCAAGCTTATGGAAGACTCTGACCAACTCTTCAGTTACAGGAGGAGTGTCTTCAGCATCAGCGAGCACAAACGAGCCACCAGCCGTGCAAACATGCTATGGAAGCACAGAATTCCAATGTCTTATACCTTCGAGCTCTCGAATGGACTATACGAAGGCCCAGATCGCTCAGTCAACTTACTGAGCCTCGAGGATATGTACAGGGCAGGTCGGCTCGTTTTATAAAGCCTGGGCAGGTTCATTGGGATGAATGCGCCTTTGGTCCACCAACCTGCAGTATTAGCGAAGAAGCGAGTGCATGCGAAACACATGAAAGAGCAAATAGATCCAAAACTTGAACTACTCCTGAAGGATATGAAGCCTCTGAGGAAAAACAGTGTTGGAAAGATTCGATAGAGACCGCTCAAGTCTCGAGAGCAAAGAACGGTGAAGCTGACAGACCTCACCAACACACTTAAGCTTGTCGGCCAGCCTTCGAAAGAACTGGAAGAACTGCTGAATAGAGTTAAGCAATAACGGCCAGATCGTAACGAGTAGGGTGGTTCCGATAGCGAAGACGAAATCGAAGATCTCAGTAATGAGGATCTTGGAAGGCTGCACCAACAGATGTTCGACCGTGAGATCAAGTACAATACATCTGTGTCCAATTAGCTGGAAAAGAAACCTGTACCTCAGCCTCTTCGTACAAAAAAGTAAACGATTGAGACCAAGAAGACAGTGTCGGATGAACCACCACAGCCAGCACCCCGTACATTGATCTCTCGAAGCGTGACAGCACGCATTCGCCGGAAGGAACCCACACCCTCCCAGGAAAAGTATTTGCTAGCTCAGAAGAACTTTGTGCTCAACATCTGAAGTATCAGTCGTTCTTGTGTTCCTGGAATTTCTTCATCATTGTCTTCAAGGCTTGATCTCGCTTCTCCTTAATTACCTTCCGACGTTCCACTTTATCTTTTTATTCTTTCTTCCTTTCGATGGCTTTAACCAGCATGCGTCGCTCTTCCTTCTCCTGAATGTCGACTACCTTTGGATTCGGGTCTTCGTTTGCCCATTTAATGAGCAAAATTTCATTGCTGTCCAGTGCCTGGTTCTGCATGCATTCCTTAGCGAATTCAGCCATGCAACGATGGACGAACTTGATGAAAGCATAGCCCTTGTGTGGGAGGATATTGATATCCTCAACTTCTCCCCACATGGAAAAATGCCTTAAAAGAGTTTCGTACATCTGAGTCACACCATTATCGGTATTGGGCAGCTTATAGTCACTGACATAGATGGCTCGGGTTTCCCTGAATAGTTTCGATAGTGTACTTTGCAAAGGAGCCCACTCCCTTCATGTCCTCTCGATAGGTGGAGAACCTTGCTCTTCCGAAGATGTCCTTGCTGTTATCAATCAGATTGCAATCGTCGGCAGTGGGTATGCGGTGGTAGAAACGGCAGTTTACACCATTAGCGCAGCAGCCCCTTGCAAAGAACAAGCAGAAGTATGAGCTACTCTTCTCGAACAGGTCGGCCTTGGTGTAGCCGATATCGCTTTCTGGATTGCACTTTGTTAGGGCCGCAATCTTCTCTTTCTCGTCCTTATCGTTGATGTACTTGCTGTACCAAAAGTTGAACTCTTCGTCGCCTTCCTTATAAGAGTAGTTGTTAGCCAGCGAAACCTCGACCTGTTTGCGTGCAGGCTTTGTCGTGCAGTCCTCCATAAACTTCAAGTAACGTTTGCGCTCCTTCTTGACCAACTGTTTGGGCAGGTACTTGTAGATGTTCTTCTTTTACGCGTCCTGCTGCTCAGTCGACTTGAGCTTCTTCAGATGCTCCTTGACGAGCTTGTCGAGTTCGGCAGGGAGCTACCACAGCGAGCTCCCCGTTTCCAAGTTGAAGTAGTAGTTGCGCTTATGCTCTTCGTTGTAGTGGATTTGGAAGGGGAAGATCAGTTCGTTGATTTCCTGCGTGTTCATCTTATAAACGAGATTCAAAACTATTAAACTGCTGTTCTGCATCTATCACTCCTACAGCTTGGTGGTCACCTGTAGGTTATACCTCTGGGCGTTTGTGCCCACCCATGTTACAAACATTTTTGAGCCTTCGGTGTAGTCCTTGTCGCTTATCAGCTGCTCGAAGGTCTTATCAAGCAGTTTCTGAGTACTCTCGATTAGGGGGTTCAACAGCGTACCCGAGTCGGTCTCGATTGAGGGGTTCACAATCTTGTTCGTAGTGCTGAGCTTATCTAGCAAGTCCCTCAGGGTATTGGTTCGCTTCACTACAACCTTAGTAGGCTTGGTGGAGCAGACTGGGCAGTCTTCAAGTTTCTCAGCAGCATATGTCTCGCTCCCAACTTCAGTCATTCCCTTGTAGTAGAAATAGCTGTTCAGAGTTGGATTCGATCCGGTCGAGATCTTCATAACTTCGTTGGTGCACACTGCAGCAATTAGAGCGTTGGTGCTCGCAATAGCTGGAATGATGTGCTTGATAACCCCCAAAGTCATCATTTCGTTGACCCCGGCTATGCCGAATTGGCTGGCTCTCTCTTTGGCTTTCTCGGTGATCCAAACGATGTGTTGAGGATCATCAGCATCGACCTTCTTATCTGGAAATTCCTTGTGCCACTCGATTTCGAACACATACTGAATACAGTGCTAAGGGATGCGTGGTTTGTTGGCGATGGTGCATGAATTGAACGTCGTTGCTTTTGGAATAGTAGACAGGATACACTCGTAGCAATTAGTTTCGTAGGGCTTGATAACCATACACTGTCCACTGAAATTCTATGTTCCACCGTCGATCAGGTATCGTTGGGTTCCCTCAACGATGTTACCATCATCATCAAACTCGCACATATCATGTACGAGTTTGTTTAGCCAGCGTCTGGCATCGACATTATCCAGCCCCGCAACAATGACACTGAACTGTTGGTAGAATTCTCGAGGTAGCTCTTGGATTCTCTTGTTGTAGGGAATCACTTTTACAGACTTTACGCGGTTCATGATGAAAGCAGCAGCAGTCTCAGCCTTACCCCTCCCAACATCACCCAATCGGAACAGGAACTGCCGATTTAGATTGGTGAGATCAATCGTATCGAGATCGATCACGTGCAGCTCGTTGAAGCCGCTCATGGCAAGGTTCTTAAGTATTTCACAGCCAAGTCCGCCAGCACCAATGACGAGTACTGGGAATTTCATACCGTAGAAGGCTTCGGGCGTTTATTCGTCCAGTGGTGCGTCTGGGTTGAATGGACTGGGTTGACTGAGGCAGGGTGATACCCTTGCGAATCTCTCCTTGGGAGTGATTTAGACCTCCATTTGTTTTGATACTTCACCGATCAATTATATTGGTTAATGCCGAGAAGCCCTAAGAATATCAATAATTACGATGGCTCTCTACAATACCTTTTGAAATTCTGCTGCTTTATCCATTGTTATGGCACTTAGGTTGCTTTTTCGATAAGGATTCCGATGGAGGGCCTTCCTAAGCTGTAGGAGTCAACTATCTGTCAAGCTGTTGGGTGATCTTTTGCAGATTAGCCCTCGAACGGAAAGGGTAGTTAGAAATGGGCAGCCAAACGATAAAATCGATGTTATTTAATGGAAACATTTTTTAAAACCAAGTACCTGGGCCTCAGCCAGCTCCTCGCAGTGCCGCTGACATGCAGCAAGCCACGCAGCCCTCTCGCGGAACTGTCGGATGCTATCAACACCGACCAGCTAACATCTCGAAGCCGAGTCGGATTCGTTCCGTTCAAGTTACCGGAGAAGCTGGACCTCTTCGATAACTACCACCTCAAGTCAACGTCCGAGTCGCTTGACGAGTCATTCGAGGAAGGGTGTTCCGGGGGTGAGGTGGGTCCTGAAGACAAAAAATTGAATTCGAAATCGGTCAAAAATAAAAAGGGTCCGTATAGAAAGTACACTATAGAGGAAAAGAAACTCGCAGTCGAATACGTACGTCCTCTTCATAATTCAGCTCAATAATGGAAGGGACTTGAGATCGGTCGCGAAAGAGTTCAATATTCCTCGGAGAAATCTGCTTCGGTGGAGGAAGAACGGCTGTGAGAGGAAAGAAGGAGGTGGCAGACCTACGGACTCCGAAATGGAGACCCGTGTCTTCGAGCTCATACGCAGCGGAGACCTCAGATCCGAGCGGCAAGTGCGTGAGGCAGCCAAGCAGCTGAGCAGCCTAAAGAACTTCAAGGCTTCTAAAGGATGGTTCGTCAAGTTCTGCCGCCGCTTTGGACTGGGGAACCTGGAGCTGTTGGTAGAATGAAATTCGCAGTGCTGCGGTTGACACTCTGTAGCTAATATCATCTTTGAAGAAGCCTCAAGTAGTGGAAGGCAGAGCTGTTTTGATTGTTTCGATGAGCGAGTGTATGGCTAGCACCTCCTTCCGGAAGACGCGCTGCTGTTCATGCTAGCGTTCTCGAGCTACTTCCAACTGCCCATGGAGGTTTTGAATTTAACGGTTCAACTGCTACTAGCGAGCGACAGTTGCATCCACCAATTTCTCGATACGATACATCCGTTCGAGCTACTTGTCGACATTCTAATATCGCTTGCGGAGCGAATCGAGGCTCGACTTCAGGTGGTGCCGTTCCTTTTCACACTCGAAGTACCGCGACTCCAGGTCGCTATACAACTTGGTTTGAATCTTGCTGGGAGTATCGCGGTTCGATGGTGGCTACCGAGCAGGCTCCAGCTCAACGCGTGGTGGGTTATCTTGGGATACTTGCCATAACTCTTCAAGGAGAGCCCGAAGCTTCGGCCGCCGATGTTCGCTGGACTTAGATATTACAGCCTCAACTTTCTCAACGAAGTCGTCGATAACGATCGCCTTAAGGCTTTTCGCTTTGCTGGGTGTTTCATGCTTCACTCGATCTGCGATAGTCTCAATTCTTTCTCCTTCAGATTTTTCGTTTCGCTCTTTTGTCGCCTTCTTTTGCTTCTTTTGTTTGGATTTACTCGAGAGTTTGGATTGGCGAAGGCTGTGCTCTGCCTCTTCATGATGGCTTTGCTCTGCTGGTTAGAGTGGTGCTTTCTTCTCGCTGCTCTTGACTTGCTTGTGCCAACGCTCTATCATCGAGTCGACGTTATATCTGCCGGAATACGCGTTGATAGACTG
>ERZ724508.2044-NODE-2044-length-11007-cov-3.994978_pt1 | contig 11007 bp, 14 predicted proteins | sample MGYA00376041_ERZ724508 | MGnify/ENA primary metagenome ERZ724508 (study PRJEB28724, sample SAMN07190887) | wastewater metagenome | isolation source: effluent of sewage treatment plant in Hong Hong | place: USA: Christiansburg, Virginia | collected 2016-03-01 ... | reverse complement strand
TAAATGTAGTCAAATTTCTAGTAAAAGAAAGTTAGAAAAAGAAGGAAATCTAGGTTGGAATAAAGAGCAATGGATTAAAAGATGTAAAGGAAGAAAGCCTTTTGTTTACATTTTAAGGTGTTGGAATGAAGAAGAGAATTTTATTAAAATAGGCATTACAAGTAAACCTTTAAAAAGAAGGTTTACTACAAAAGAGAGAATGCCTTATAATTATGAAGTTCTTAAGATTATTGAGTCTGAAAATGCAGGTTATATTTATGATTTAGAGAATATCTTATTAAGAAATTCAAAACATCAAAAGTATGTACCTAAAATAGACTTTCATGGAAAAACAGAATGTAGAACACTAAATTTTAATTATGCAGAAAGCCATTAGTTATACAGATATGTTTCATTTTTTTCTACATATTCCTGTTGCAATATTTGAAGATTTAAATGACAATCAAATTGCTCAAAATTGCTTTGAAATGGAAGCTTACCCTCTTAGTATTATTAAAAATAAGAAACATCCTTTATTCATAAGATTATGTGAAGACTTTAAAAGAAAAGGAGTTACACAAGAATTAAAATCAATTGTCCTTGCAGTAGGATACACTAAACAGTTTTTATCATGATGAAGTATTTTAGAGAGTTGCAGGAACTCTTTCAAAACCAGCCACATTCAATATTAACCTATATTGACAAAGTAGAAGCTATAAGAGCTAAAATTACAGAACCCTTAGCTATAGAAGCTTTTGTAAATAAAGTTAGGGAAAAGGTCCAGAATGAAGCCATACAAGCTGTTGTAGACAATGATGGTACAGGAATGATAGCTATGGCTACAGGTTCAGGTAAATCAAGAGTAGCAGTAGAGTTAGCTAAGTATTATTTTGACAAAATTGATTGTTCTCCTATGTTTAAACCTGCAGTAATTGTCCCTACTGAAAAGTTAAGGGATGAAAATTGGAGAGAAGAGTTTACTAAATGGGGAGCAGACTATCTTTGGGAAAATACATTAAGTCTTTGTTATGCTTCAGGTTCTAAGATTAAAGATGAAGTAATTGATTTAGTTATTCTTGATGAAGGTCACAATATTACAGAGTTATCTTCTGATTTCTTTGTAAATAATCATGTAGAAAACACAGTACTACTTACTGCAACACCTCCTACTGACCCTATTAAGAAACAAATCTTATCTGATTTAGATATTAAACTTGTCTATGAACTTACTTTAGACCAAGCTGTTAGACTAGGATTTGTAGCACCATACAAGATTACTGTAATTACCGTGCCTTTGGATAATGTTACAAAAAATATTCCAGGTGGTAACAAGAAGAATCCTTTTATGACTACTGAAGCTGCTACTTATGCTTATTGCAATAGAAGAGTTCAGCAATGTTTTGGAGACCAAACTCCTCAAGGTAAAGCTAAAATGCAGTTTGCTATACTAGGAAGAATGCAGTTTATCTACAAAATTCCTTCTAAAACTGCTGTAATTAAGTTTTTACTTGACAGGGTAATTCCTCAAGAAGATAGAACACTTATTTTTTGTGGTAATATAGAACAAGCTGAAGAAGTTTGTCCTACATTTTATCACTCTAAGTCTAGTAGTGTAGCTTATGATGCCTTCAAGAATGAAGAAATCAATAGGTTATCTTGTGTAAAGGCTGTGAATTAACCTTAGTTCACTTTAAACCTCTTTAATTGCTGGAAACCCCTAAAGCCTTGTAAACTACAAAGTAAGATGAAAATCTAAGCTTGAATGTTTGAAAATTACAAGGATGGCTAATGGGCAATCAGCAGCTAAGACCCTGTAAAATGGGGAAAGTTCAACGACTATCAAAACCACATGAGCTTTCATGGAAGGGAGTAGAGTACAGATAATAGAAATTATTTGGAAAAGGGAGGTATTTTATCTATATTTGTGTCCTAAAGCTAAGGACACAATGATTAAAATTTATGTATTAAAAGACCCTAGAAACAACAGTGTAAGATATGTTGGTGCAACTGTAAGTACTCTTAAAAAGAGATTAACAGGGCATATATGGGATGCTAGACATCTTTCAGGGACAAGAAAAGTAAACTGGATTAAACAATTACTTGAATTGAAGTTAAAACCTCAAATAGAGTTATTAGAAGAAACAGAAGATTGGATTGTCAGAGAAAAATATTGGGTAAGTTACTATAAGCAAAGAACAGAACTTGTAAATTCTACAAGTGGAGGAGAAGGTGTCTTTAAAAAAGACAAAAACTCTATTAAAAAAAGTTCAGAAGCTAAATTTACTCCTATAACACAATTTTCTTTAGCTGGAGAGGTAATACAAGAGTGGGATTGTATAAGAGATGCTACTATAGCATTAGGCTTAGCAAGAAACTCCATAAAAAATAATCTTAGAGGAAGATCTGCTACTTGTGGAGGGTTTATTTGGAAATACAAAAACAAAGAAACCCCAGAATCAGGTAGAAAAGCTTTCACTAAACATAAAAAATGGATAGAATAATGATATAGTCTAATCTTTATGGAAACATAAAGTTAATAAAAATGGAAGGTCATAACTTTCCCGGAGTTGATTCAGGCATCATAGGTCAATTAAACTCTAAGGAGAAAGACTTGGTACAAAGAATTGGGAGACTCATTAGGTTTAGACCTGGGCATGAAGCTCATTTGTACATAGTAGTTTCAGAATCAACTCAAGATGAAAAATGGTTAGAAAATGCTATTGAAAACTTAGATCAATCTAAGATAGAGTATGTAAGAATTGATGATTTTAAAAAAAGATTTGTATGAAAATAAATCCACAAATTAAAGCAGTACTTGCACAATATGCAATACCTGTTGAAGATGGTGTAGCTTATCTATTGTCTATATTTTTTAATTGTAGTCCTTCTTATACTCCTACCCTTTTAATTCAAAGAATGAATGTTACTAACATTCTTGGTATTGATGCTAATAGAGAAATAGTTTGGCATATTCCTTTATTTGAAGGAGAAAGTCAGACTAAATGGGACTGGGTTAAAGATTGGAATGCAGAATTTGGCAATGTAAATAAGAAAAGAAAAGCTCCAGACAAAGATTGTATTACTAGGATGAAAGCATTTTTTGCTGACAATCCTGATGTAAGAAAAGAAGAGGTTATTGGAGCAACTAAGATGTATTTCAGAACTTTAAATAGTGCTGAATACATTATCTCATCACATTACTTTATAAGTAAAGGTGTAGGTAGAGACAGAACTTCAGCACTTGAAGGTTGGGTAGAGAAGTATAGAGAAGCTATTGCTAATACTTCTACCAATGACAGTGTTGACATAACTTCAAGAATGCAATAATTATGGAAGAACAATTAATAACTTTTGAAACAGCTAAGTTAGCTAAAGAAAAAGGATTTAGTATAAATACTACTGAATATTGGGAATATCAAGCATCAGGACCAGAAAGATATAAATTTATAACTGAAGATAGTCCTGGTGCTACATGGGTTAATGATGATTTAAAAAATAGAATATGTATTTCAACTCAATCATTACTTCAAAGATGGTTAAGAGAAAAGAAAGAAATTTATATTCATATTGCAGTTTGGAGAAATATGGATCATTGTGATGAATTTACTTCTATTATCACTAAACCTGCTTATATAAAACCTTTATATGATAAAAGTAATAAAGGATTAGATATTATGGAAAGTAAAGCAGTTGCTTTTAAGTATACTTATGAAGAAGCTTTAGAAGCAGGATTACAAGAAGGATTAAAACTGCTTTCAAATGAATTTTAGAGCAGCATTTGAAGCAGGTCAAAAAGGTAGTAATAAAGGCCTTCCTATGGGGGAAGGCTTAAAAACTATCTCACAGGCAATTAATGGAATTCAAAGAGGAAGGATATATACAGTTGCCGCGGCTCCGAAAGGAGGCAAATCCACAATGGTGGATGTAGGTTTTTGTATAGAGCCTGCTGTCTATGTATTGAACCATAATGCCAAAATTGTTGCTTCTATGGAAGCAATTGCCACTAGACTTGAAACAATGACTGATCCTGATACTAGACAATCTCTTAATTTAGAGTATGAAAAGATTAGAAGTCAGTTAATTGATGTTGAGTTTATCTACAACTCTTATGAGATTGACAGAGTAAGTAAAGAATTTGATTTTGTTGCCCATTTTTTAAACACAGATTTTGGCATTTATCATATAAATTTACCTCCTGGAAAGACTTATAAAGAGAAAAATGTTGTATCTTTATCCTCTGCCTTTTTGAAAGGTGAGTTAGAATATGATACAGCAAACCCTGATGCTCCCAAAGAAATTATTAGAGTTTCTGAAGATTTAATCTCTAAAATTAAGATTATCTACAGAACTAGAATTGTCCCTTTACTTGGAGAGTATAATGAAAAAGGAGAGAAAGTTTCTAAAGGGTTAATTAAGTTCTTGGAAATCAAGGATAACCCTACTGGAGTCAGAAATTATCTTTTAAATTATGCAAAAGAAAATGGTGAGTTTTTATATAGAACTACTGTTAAGGATGGGGTAACCTTCAATAGAATGGTTGGTTATAGACCTAATAATCCTGCTAAGTATGTTATTATCATTACTGACCACTTAAGAAAGTTGCTACCTGAAAGAGGTTTCAAGATGAAAGAAACTGTAGATAAATTCTCAGAATATGCTGTAGAGTTTAGAAACACTTGCAATTTCACATTTGTTCATATTATCCACCTAAATAGATCACTTAGTGATATTGGAAGAAGGCAGTATGATGATGATAGACTGTTTCCACAGTCTGATGATATTAAAGAAACAGGTAATCTAAGTGAGGATAGTAATTATATCTTCACAATGTTCAATCCAAATGATGATAAGTTTAATCTTGCCAAGCATTTTGGAACACCAATTAGAAGACCTGATAAATCTCTTTTGTACCCATTCATGAGAACTATACATTTAGTTGAATCTAGACATTGTGTTTGTCCTCAACACTTTAGAGTCAATATGTATGGTGATGTTAAAAGATTTGAACCTTTAACTATTTAAAAAAGAAAGTATGCCAAAGATTTTGGTTTTGGCCCCTAGTGGGTTTGGAAAGTCCACAAGTATTGGACAAATACCTGAATTAGGTATTAAGGGTTTAGTCCCTGAAGAAACTTATTTAATATCAGTTACTTCAAAACCTCTTCCTTTTAGAGGAAGTGGTACAGCATACCCAATAACTACTCTGCCTGACTTAAAAACAGGTAGAAGAGTTATCACTGATAATGCAAAAGACATAGAAGCTATTTTCTTAAACTTAGTAAACAGTCCATTCAAGAATATTGTATGGGATGATTCAAACTATGTAATGCAGAATTGGTATATGGCTAATGCTTTAGCTAAAGGCTGGGATGCACCTAAGCAAATTGGTTATTTTATGGGTAAAATCTTTGATGCCATAGAGAAACTAGATGCAGCAGGTAAAAATGTTATCATTTTAGCTCATGGAGACAGTATTCCTGGAGCTGATGGTAGAATCTATATGAAATACAAAGCTACAGGTAAAATGGTAGATGAGTATTTAACTGTAGAAGGTAAAGTGGATGTGACTCTTATTGGTATTAGTAGATATGATGCTACTGCAAAGAAAGCTGTAAAAGAGTTCTTAACCAATGAGAATGAACAATTCTCTTCAGCCAAATCTCCTATTGGCATGTTTGATAAACAATTTATTCCTAATGATTTAGGATATGTTGTTGAGAAAATTGCTGAGTATTATGGATAGTTGGCTTTCCTTTATTATAGGTTTTCTTATAGGAGCTATAATTACTATTGTTGCTTTGGCATTAGTAAAAGGAAATTGGTCTAAAAAAGATATTGTTGATGTGGACCCTGGAAAAGAGGAAGCTGAAAGACAATGGAAAGAACAAAGCAAAGGATACTAATTTTTAATTTTAATTTTATACATTATGTCACAAGAAAGTGCACAAGTAGAAAATGCTGTTGTTACAGCACCAGTTTTAAGAATCACTATTAGTGAAGTATTGAATTTGTTAGATCAAGGTAAAAGCAGAAAAGAAATTGCTGAATACTATGGTAGAACTCAATCTGACATGAAGAAAATGGTTTGGGATCACCCTAAATTGAAGAACAGAAAAGCTAAGAAACAGTATTCAGGTATTGAACTTGAGGATGATACTGAAGACATTAATGATGTAGCTGAAGTAAACTCTGAAGCTCTTGAAGCTCCTGTTGCTGAAGCAGAAGTTCTTGAAGAAGTTGCTCAAGGACCTGGAAATGAGGTTGAAGCTACAACATCAGATTGGAATTAAGAATTGTTTAATTATTAAAAAAGACTAATATGTCACAAATACAAGGATACGGATTTGTATCAGATTCAGATGAATCATTAAAAACTAAAAGTGGAGCTAGATTTGGTGGAAACTTTGGAGTAGCAACTTTAGCAAAATTTGCTTATAATTCTAATGTAGCTAAAGAAGGTCAAGAGCCTAGAGAAGCTATTGAAGTAATTGTAAAAGTTGGAGACAAAGAAAACAAGGATTGGATTAATCCTGTGACTAAAGTTGTTGACAAGAACAATGTTGAGATTACTGACAAAACTTCTGCAGAATATATCAATGGCTTCAATGCTTTGATGTCTCAGCAAAATGCTGTAGTAACTCACTACTTGAAAGCAGTAGGTGTAACTGAAGAAGCTATGAAAGCTGCTTTTATCAATCCTGTAGTTAGTTTTGCTGACTATGCTCAAAGAGTTTGTGCTTTGTTACCTATTGGGTATGACAAGAAACCTCTTGATTTATTCCTTGAGTATCAATGGAATATTGGTAAAAAGCAAGATGGTACTCTTAATGACAAAACTTATCCTACTTTACCTAAAAACATGAAGGGTGGTTACTTTATAGTACCTGCTCAACCTGGAGTTTGGGTAGAAGAAAGAGGAGAAGATAAGTCTCTTTGTTACAAAAACTCTAATGGACAAAAACATCCTTTTGAAAGAGATGCTAACTTCATGACAGGTAACAAAGGTACTCAACAAGTTCTAGGTCAAGCTGCTGGTGCTGGTGCAATGGGAAGTGCTCCTGCTTCTGCTGCCCCTGCTGTAGCTGGTAACCCTGCTGGTTCTTGGTAATTAATTAAAATCTAATCTCTTCTATATGAGCACTTATCAATATAATTCAGATAACTTAAATAGAAGAGGTTTTATTAGTAAGGAAAGCATTTTAGATTTAGTTACTCAAGAGCAAATATTTGAGTTAGTGTTCAATTTTATTCCCCAAGAGTTTGATTATGTAGTTTCTCCTTTAAGACATGATAGAACTCCAGGATGTTGGTTTACTTACCATATAAATGGAGTTCTTTATTTCATTGATTTTGGTCATACTAGAACTCATAGTGACTGCTTTAATATAGTGCAAGACTTTTTTAAGTTTCCTAATTTTTATTTGACTTTAGAGTATATCCATAAGACCTTAATACATGTTAAAACAGGTTTAGAACCTATTACACAAAAGAAAGATACTACTAAAATAGTCAAAGAAAAAGTTAAACTCTTAATAGAAGCAAGACAATTTAATCCCGCAGATGTGAAATTCTGGTCTCAATATGGGATTAGAAAGAAACATTTAGTTGAAGACAGAGTCTTTGCTGTTCAAAAATTATTTGCTTTAAATACTAAATCAGGGAGTCATATTATTGATTGTAAGGATATTACATACAGTTATAATGATTTCTCTGAAGCTAGGAAGAAAGTCTATTTTCCTATGAGAGAAGGCAGGAAAAGATTCTTAACCAATTGTACAAAGAATGATGTAGGTGGCATCAATTCCCTAGTATCTTATGGTAAAGAATTAATTATTGCTAAGTCTTATAAAGATTATAGAGTACTTAAGAATAATGGTAAAAATGTAGTTTGGTTTCAGAATGAAGGTATGATACCCAGTGACTCAATCTTAACTCTGTTGGTTAGACATTTTGCTTCTGTCATTGTATGGTTTGATAATGATCAACCTGGTATAATAGCTTCTGAAAAAGTCAAAAATCACATTAATACTCTTGTTCCTTGTAAAGCAAAAAATTTATGGCTTCCGGAAAGAAGTCTAGAAGTTGGCATTAAAGATCCTTCTGATTGTATAGCTAAAGATAAAGTTTTATTCAATCAATTCTTAAAAGATTTTACAAAATGAATTTTAATTCTATTCATTACTCTTGGAGACCACTCTTGAGTGAATTTAATACAGATGCTTTCCTTTACTTCAAAAATGAAGTGTTACCCAAAGAAAAATATTACCCTGAAGCTGATGAAGTCTTCAGGGTTTTTTCTATGCCTGTATCAGAAATTAAGGTTGTGCTAATAGCTAGAGAAGAAGCTTCCTCTATAGTACAAGAAGGCCTTTTCTTCTTAAGAATGTCCCTAACTTATGGGGCAGATAACACAGACCATAGTGAATATTGGGAACCATTCATTAAAAAGGTTATCTATTTTATTGCTAGGAGTAATCCTTGCATTTGGCTTTTGCCAACAACAAAATCACAAAGTTATACAGCTAATCTACCTGCTAAAACTATTTTTAATGTGATGAAATATGATGATGAAACAATTCATCAAATTCCTGTTAATGTAGATTACAACTATGTGTTTAAAGGGACATATATTAACCTTAAGCATATAAACATTCTCCTAAAAAGATTAGGAAAAACTGAATTATTAAAATTTTAAAAATTAAAAACATGAGTGAAGTACAAACTCCAGTTACAACTGAAAGAGAAATTACTATTTATGCTACTAGAGGTGGCCAAATGAAGAAAATCATGACTTCTGTAACTACTTGGGGAGAATTACAACCCCTTGTAAGAAGAGAAGGATTTGACTTGTCTTCTTTACTAGCAGCAGAAAACATTAACAAGTCTGACTTGGTAAATGATTTAGCTGTATTGCCAGCAACTGCTTTCAGATTATTCTTAAGACCAAAGCAAACTAAATCAGGTGCTTTGGACAGAAAAGAATGTTTTGCAGCTATCAAAGCTCACATTGCTGCTAATCCTGGAGATAAGCATTTATTTACCATTGATGGTAAAAACATGACTCAGTTATCTACTCAAGTAGTGCAGGATTTGGTAGTTAAGTATTGTAGTAATTCTTTAGTTAAAGAAACAGTTCATGCAGTAGCAACTCCAGTTAAAGAGAAAGCACCTAAAATAGAAAAAGTAGAAACTCCTAAAGCTGAGGTTGTTGAAGCTACATCTAATGGTGTACCTGTTACAGATGCTGAAAGAGTAGAAGAAGCTTTAAGACTTCTAGTTCCTTTATATGGAAAATATGATTCTTATAATAAATGTCACAAGCATTTATATAGGCTATATAATGAGATAGCTGTTGCAAATGATCCTGCTTCAGAAATGAGAGAAGAGTCTGAAGAAGAAGCTATCAGAAGAGAAGCTAGAGAAATGGGTTACTAGTATTAATTAAGGGCTTATGTAATGTAAGCCCTTTAATTTATTTATTATGTCAAGAAGTATAAAAGACAATAACCCAGACAATGATCCTATTAAAAACATTTTAAATAATGCAACTTTATTAGGACTTCATAAGAACAAAAAGTTCTTAGAAAGACTATTTGATCATGAAACTATATTGATAAGAGGGACTCAAAGTCTTTCTAGAACTGATAAAATTAAAGTCAAAGCTGATTTCTTTAAAATACTAGACTTGTTTGAAGCAAAATACAAAGATCAAGCTGATTTAGGCTTTCATTATGACAATGAAAAAGGATATTTTATCCCCTACTTCAAAGTTATTTATCCAAAATTTACTATTACTAATAGTCAAGGAAAAAGCCATGAAATAAGAGATTTGTTTGTTTATCATAGTTTTAAATGGACTAATGGTTCTGTACATCCTTATAAATTAGAGGGTGGTAGATTTTCAAAAACTGAACAAGAAATCATTTCTAATTACCAACAAAGCCATTTAGGAAGTTGTGGACAATGGACTACAAATCCTTTTTATTGTAGTAGATTTTGTATTGGTTCTGACACTGATGTTAGTTTAATGATGGCTGAATTTGAAGTAGAAATGGATTTTGATAGGTATGAGTTATTTTTATTTTGTGTAGACAGTATGATTACTTGGGAGTCTTTAGAAGGTGTTCCTTATATTAAAATGGAAGTAATTGAAAAAGCTGGTTCTGATAGAGTAACTAGTAGTAAAGAAAACTATGAAAATCAAGTGATAACTCACATTCTAGCAGAAAAACTTCCTTTAGATGTTGATTTCTATGTTTCAGAAGGTGTTTATAAGATACACCCTAATTTAAGGGCATCTGAATTCATTAAAGAGATTGTATTAAGAAAATTCAATTTTGATATAGCTAAAACAATTTTAGTTAGTAAAATACCTAATACTTTTGATGGTTTTTTACAAATGAAGGCAGAAGGAGAAGTTGCAAAAAAAGTATCTCAAATTATTGCAACACAAGACTATACTATTTTTAGAGGAAGAAAAGTTTTTCCTAAAGTAGTTAAAAAAGTTAAGAGAAAAGAACCTCTTATTTCAATTGATGATTATATTGTTTATCCTAAATTTTTAGAAAATGTCCTTAGAAAACTTGAATACAGAATTTATGAAAAAGCAGTTGTCAAGAGTGCAGCTGAAATCCATAATTCCCGTAATAATGCCAACAGAGGTGTTGCATCAGATTCAGTACTTGTGCAAGAATATTTCTGAAGTAGAGTGGTCAGGAGCTCTGTTTTATACTACAGAAGGTAGTATTGAAAAACCTGGAACATTTAAGATTACTTTAAAAACAATCCTTCCCTTAGATAAAGGTTCTAAAGCCTATACTGAGTACAATCTTGATGAAAGATTTCTGGATTTTATTGAAGAAGATTTTGAAGAAAGATGTACTTGGAAACTAGGTCATATTCATAGTCATAACAGTATGGGAGTATTCTTTTCCGGAACTGATATGGCAGAATTAAATGACAATGCTCCAGCACATAATTTCTACTTATCCTTAATTGTAAATAATGCTATGGATTTCATGGCTAAAG
>ERZ724508.2043-NODE-2043-length-11014-cov-3.756912_pt1 | contig 11014 bp, 8 predicted proteins | sample MGYA00376041_ERZ724508 | MGnify/ENA primary metagenome ERZ724508 (study PRJEB28724, sample SAMN07190887) | wastewater metagenome | isolation source: effluent of sewage treatment plant in Hong Hong | place: USA: Christiansburg, Virginia | collected 2016-03-01 ... | reverse complement strand
GAGCAGCTCAGATATCAAACATTATTCTTTGATCAAAAGGTTTCACACTACAACTTCAGACATTCTAGTAAAACATTCAAGCAAAAATATCTGATGGATACTACTTATTGGAGTAAAGAAAACAAGGGGCCTATTCTAATGTATTGCGGTAATGAAGGTCCTATTGAGATGTTTTATAAAAATACTGGATGGTAAAATGATTATGTATCAAAAGAATTGAAGGGATTACTTTTGTACCCCGAGCACAGATACTTTGGAGTCAGTATGCCCTTTGGAGATCAGAAAACTTCATATCTCAAATAAAATCTTATCTATTTAACAACTGAGTAAGCCATGATGGATTTTGTTGAATTCCTTAAATTTATTAAGAAAGCTTATTGCAAAGATTGCCCTGTCATTGTTTTTGGAGGCTCTTACGGGGGCATGCTCGCAACTTGGATGAGAATGAAATACCCATTCATCGTAGATGCTGCTCATGCTGCCTCAGCTCCTATTTACTACTACCGAAATCGTGAAAACTTTGATATTAATATCTTCTATAAAATAGTCACTAAAAACTTCCAGATGCATAGCGCCAATTGTCCAAATGTCATAAGAGAGGGATTAAAAAGATTACTGAACTACTCTCAATCAGCATCTGCTCCTACATCTCTCATATCTGAATATTTCAATCTCTGCAAGCCTTTAAAATCATATAAAGATATATAGTTATTAATAGACTATGCCGTCGATGCTTATTCTTATTTGGCTATGTTAAACTATCCTTACCCAACCTCATTCTTGAAAAACTTAACCTCATGGCCTGCAAATTCTTCATGCATCCCTTTCGCAAACGTGAATCCCTCCTCTTCAGACAAATAACTATTTAACGCATTCAGATTATCAATAGAATATTATTACTCGTATGGCCAGAAAAAATGCAATTAGATATATGAAGATCAGTCTTCCGACGAGGATATGAGCGGATGGAATATTCTAGCTTGTGGAGATCAAGCCATGCCAATGGATATGGATGGAGTTAAGGACATGTTCTACCCTGCTAAATTTGATTATAAGGCCTACGAATAGGATTGTAATGCTACTTTTGGAATCATGCCTGATTATGATTATACCCTCAATCATTTTGGTGGAGTCACTGATAACTAATACAGGTAATCTTCTAAGATCGTCTTCACCAACGGTGGATTAGACCCATGGAGTGGTGCAAGCCCTGTCACTAATTTAACATCAGAATTAATATCTTGCTATATTGGTAGTTTTGATATTTATCATAGACTATGGTGCCCATCATTTGGATCTCAGACCACCAAATCAAGCCGACCCAAGATCAGTCATTGAGTGCAGAGCTCTCGTGCTCAGCTCATTAAAAAATTGGATTGGATGGAAATAAGAACCAATAACTGAGATCCACAACCACGCATCAGTTAATATTCGAGCATAATGATAACTCTATTGACAATTCACACATTATTCATAGTTTTTGTTGAGTTATTTTGCGAATCCCTTTCTATAAAGGTTTTAATAATATTATAATGCTCTAGAATTTAATTCAATCATAATTGATACCATGAAGTACACCTATATACTCATATTTTGTGTGCTCTTTGCCGTGGCCATAGGCAAGTAGCACCCAGAAGCCAAGCTCTATTTCACTGACTATTGCAGATACTTTAACTACCCTGTCTAAATACATGACGTGACTACTGAAGATGGATACATATTAAGAGTATTCAGAATTCAAAAGAAAGGAAGTCAAATTAAATAGGGACTTAAGCCAATATTTTTACAGCATGGGCTCCTAGACTCCTCTGACACTTGGCTCATCAATGATGAAGACAAAGCTCCAGCTTTTATTCTCGCTAATGCTGGATATGATATCTGGCTGGGAAATAGTAGAGGAAACAAGCACTCAAGAAAGCACATCAAATATAATCCAGACAAAGATGCTGCCTTTTGGGAGTTTTCTATGCAGCATATGGCAGACTTTGATTTACCTGCTGTCTTCAGACATGTATTCAATGCCACAAAACAAAAAATGCACTACATAGGCCACAGCCAAGGAACTATCCAAATGCACATCGCATTAAGCAAAAGAAATACAGTAGTTGAAACCTACTTGGACAAGTATTTCGGATTCGGCCCAGTTGCTTATGTCAGTTATCAAAAATCCCATATCATGACCTTAATTGATAAATCGGGATTGTTATAATGGTACAGGATTAGACACGTCCATGAGTTTATGCCCAGTCCCGGATGGTTTGAAACTGATATTGGTATGCTCTTCTGTGCTGACTTCCCTCGAGTCTGTGCTGATATCCTCGCCCAAGTTATGGATGCTGATCCTTCAGTCGATAATTATTAAAGATATGATGTGCTTGTTGGCCATGATCCATCGGGAACAAGTGTGCAAAATATGGCTCATTGGAAACAAATTCTTGACACAAAGAAGTTCCAGGCTTATGATTATGGATCCTCTAAAGAAAATAGTGCTCATTATGGACAACCTTATCCTCCTCAATGGGATCTCGGAAATATTAGAGTTAAAATGAGATTGTTTGCCGGGAGCTCAGATCTACTAGCTGATTTAACTGACGTAAACTATCTTTGGGACAGCTTAAAGCCAGAAGTTAAATAATTCTTAAGAGTCTATAACGCAGGACATTGCACATTTATGTGGGGCAATGACGTAAAGCCATGGATGAATGACGTATTCTCAATGTTGAACAAATAAATCTCGGAAAAATGATAAAAAGAACAAATAGATTATTATATCAATTATTTTAGTTATCAAAATCTCCCTGTTCTTGCTGATTAAAGAGCATATTAGCTGTCATTTCTTAATTTTTCTCGCAAGCTAAATAGGCAGGTATTACGTGTTCTCGATTGAACCCTAAGTTTATTAACTAACATAAATCATACATTTACTCTTTGAATCGCTTATTATTCTGTTTGCGTAAAGTGTACATCTGTTACGTACTGTTACTCCAGCCCTTAAAATCCTTCAATTTGCTCAGCTTCAGCTTATCCATATCCTTCCAACAGTTCTTGTAAAACATGGGGGTTATCATTGATCATTTGTTGAAGCTTTTAATTATTCTGTCCTAAAAGTCCGGCTAAACTTTCAAGATCGCCAGTAAATTTTATTTAATTTTAATTATTTTGTGAATAATCTTAGTTTCCTTCTATGTTTCTCTAGAACTATTTCCTCAGAATGTCATTGATGGATATCTAATTGCTCGACTACTTCTTTTTAGATAACTAATCTAATGATTTTTCGAAGTTATAGTTATTTTTCTTGAGTATTTCTTCAGCAATTTTTCTCCTATACCCCAGCTTTACCAATTTCTATATCTTTTTTTATTCAGACTTAGATGCATCTTTTTACTTTTTCTTTTCCGATTCTTCAACAAGACTCTTTTGTTTCTTGGATTTGGCAGGTTTGGGGATGAGCTTCATTAAGACGATGTTGTCATCATTCTTGACGCCGATTTCGAAAAGTATAGCATTATCCTGCGGCTCTTTACTTTTGTATATTAATTTTTGCTTTTCAACGGGTATATGCTTCACACTCTATATTTGTTTTTTCACGTCCAAGAACTGAATAACGAGGAACATTTACGCAGCTTGACTATTCGATACAGACAATGAAATGATCTCCTTTGAGCGTTTTTATTTTAATATTCATCTTTCTTTTCTCAATAATATTATTATATATCTTAACTTCTTCAATTCAAATCAATGCTAGATAGATATTTATCAAACAAGATATCCTCAATCAATTTTCAAGATAAAGTTCTTTTAGTATTTTCATTTTGTGTAGTTTCTTACGATTCTAATAGTATCCTTGAAGGATATCCTGGATTCTACCATTTTGGTTCTGGGATATTTCCGATTCTATTTGTTTTTACATCTCTCGGATGATCTTCCCTTTTCCAAACTTCTAACTTACGCATTTTACTCTTGAAAGATTCTCATTGTATTACTGGGCTGTGATCTGATATAATGAGTTCTTTTATTAGCATTGGCTTTGTAAATTTTCTTGGTATTCAAATGTTTTCAAGGTTGATTCCAGATTAATGTTGGGTAAGGGTGGAGGTTGTGTTCCTTGGGGTTTAGTTCTCAAAGACTCAACTTGTCTTCCATAGTTATCGAGAGTTTGTATCGCCTTTTACAAGTCAGAATCATAAGTTGGTAAATTTTGAGTAAATTTATTTTGAATTCTCTTTAAAAGTTATGAAATTTTAACTGATGGGTTCCAGGGAAACTCATTTTAGTATTAGATTTGACAAGAAAACTCATTAACAATTGGATGCCTGATCCATTGAGTCACAAAAATAAGTGGTCTCTATTTGGGATAGTTTCTCAAAAAAACTCTATATTAGGAATATTGAACATTTTAAGTGGAATGTTTATTTTGTTATTAATCAGCATGTTGAGTTGACACTCATGAGAATTTAAATGAGGTTTAAAACTCGTAATGGTTGGCATGACTTCTCTGATTTCAAGGATGGCTTTTGTCATTCTATATTATTCTAAAGATTACTCCTCAGATGGCGGAAGTGTTTTTTTGTAAGTGGTCTGCTTGAGGCTGTCTCTACCGTCTAATGAGGGGTACATAAATGATAGGTATAAAAATTATAATAAGGAGAGCTGCTTTAAATGTAAAATATGCTATACAATATCCATTAATTAAAATTAATGAGCAGCTGTATTTAGATTTATAATTATATGAAGGGAAATTAGTCAGGTGAGCAACAACCCCCAGTTCTAACTCCAAAAAAAAGCTCCACTGAAGCGTAAGATTATGAAGATCTTGGCTAAGTAGGGAAAGGAGCTTATGGAATAGTCTCATTGGCTAAAAAGAATGGCAAACTTTATGCAATAAAAAAAATTGAAAAAAAGAAACTTGCCAAAGAATCCAAAGAATACCAGGCATTTGTTGAAAAAGAATTGTTGAGGAAGCTCGACCACCCAGGGATTATTAAATTAATAAAATGCTACCAGGACAAAAAGTGTTTGAACTACGTACTCGAGTATTGCCATGGTGGAGATTTCACTAATTTTATTCGTTTTAACAATAAATACTTTACTGAATAAATGAGAGTCTTTTATGTAGCCTAAATTGTCAGCATTCTTGAATATTTGCATAACTTAGGCATCACTCATCGAGATTTGAAGCCAGAAAATATTATGCTTTCGAAAGAAGGTCACTTAAAACTAATTGACTTTGGGACTGCATAGATATCTCAGTGCAAGATTGTTGAGTAGAAGTTTAAAGAGGATATATAAAAGCAGAAAGCTTCATCATTGGCAAAAAAATCCATCGCTGAACCAGCGTAAGAATATAAACTTTAGAGTTAATCAGATACAAGTCCAAGAAAAAGAAGATCTACTTTTGTGGGAACATGCTTTTATCTCTCACCATAACTGCTTTAGGAAAATATATGCGAGCCTCCATCTGATCTTTGGGCATTGGGGTGCATAATTTATCAGTTATATTATTTATAGCCTCCATTTAAAGCTGCAAATTAATATCAGTTATTTTAGAGAATCAAAAATGTTTAAATAGTCTTCCCAAAAAACTAATACATCACTTAACATGCAAAAGATTTGATAAAAAAACTTCTTGTAAAGGTTCCTTAATAGAGATTGGGATCAAACTCAAAGAAAGGGTCTATGGTTTCAGATTTAAAGGCTCATCCTTTCTTTAAAAATATAAAGTTTTAAAATTTATTCAATCAATCTGTTCCACCACTAATCTAATAGCAAATAAACAAGGAGGAGCACGAATTCCGATTGAACAAACTGAAGGCCGAACTGGAAGGAGATTTTTAAGAGATTTTAGCTGATAAATAAAATATTATTTATAATGGAATCATCGAAAGTAAATCATTTGCGACCTATAACGTTAAATATCTGGTTCTTAAAAAAGGTTTTTAGTTATTCAAGTGCTCATTGCAGAGCCATTAACCTCGTAAATTAGCTATAATTCCCCTTAAAGAAGACACAGTAGCGGAGTTGATCGACGACAACAAATTTAGAATCAATATAGATGAGTGTCCTCAGAGAATTAGAACATCATAGGCAGCCAAGTGGGTTGAAGTGCTGAATTAAGAGTACAGAAAGTCAAAAAAATTGGTAAATTGACCAAATATTTATTTTTTATTGAGCTATATAAGTTATTTAAAAGTTTCTGTATAAATGAATATATTTCCCTAGAAATTACAAATAGAAATGAAAAAATATAGTATTGATCATAAATCAAATCAAAATACGTCCTGCACATCAGACCGATATTCTCTCATGTCAAGTTCTATGTACAGCGAAGGATCGCTGAGCTAGAGTATCAGCAAAATAAATGAGCTGAAAATTTTATTTAATGATACATGCTAATAGGAGACAACTCTATAGAAATAAAATTAAATGTTAGTATGCCAATTAGATGACTTAAAAAGGAAGCTAGAACAAATGATCGATGATAATTTTCCAGACTCCAAAAATAAATCTAAGAAAGCTCCATCCTTTTAAAATTAGTCTGTGAGATTATAGAAAAAATTTAAACCTGGTTCGATAGCCAAATTAAAAAAGAATTTTAATACTGCGACTATGGAGACAGGACGTCCTTTACAATAGAAAATTGGAGATGATTTAAAGTTTTAAAAAAGCTTCATAAAAAAAAATAACGAACAAATAATTTACGATGAAAATTCTATATAGTAAAATTAAAAAAAAGGAATAAAAAGCCATAAAAGGCGCATTTCCAACCAAAGGTATGAAAAATAAAGTGGTTTTGAATAGGAAAGCAGTAAAATATTCAGAAATCCAAATAGATAGAGTATCGAAGAAGAGAAAAACAGGAAAAACATAAAACAGAGCGAGATCGACGAGAATTAGTACACAAAAATCCGATCCTATTTGTCTTCTCCGAGAGCAAGCATCAGAGGATCGAAGAATCTAAATATTAATGTGTGGCCTAATTGAATTTATGCTCTCTCCATCCTCTATTTGATAATTATTTTTATTTATTGGTTAATTTTCTGATCAACCCACAAATTTCAAATTACATAGATTACAAAATATCTTATCAACCTAGACCTCCTGTTCTTTTTATTTATCCCCTCATGGGTTTCTCTCTTTTTCTAAGAATTGATTTAAAAGAATATAAGCTATTTTTTAAATTTTAGTCTATGAAAACAATTCAAAATCTTATAACACTTCTCCAAAAAAAAGAAATGTAAATTATATTAATCGAGACTGCGTATCTGTCCCACAGTTCCAATTGAGTGATCGAATTCAAACTAACAGGTTTTAATATTCAAATAAGTTAGTGTTGAAGCTATAAGATTAGTAATTTTTTCATTAATAAATTAAGTCATACTGTCTCACAAAAGTAAAGAAGAGATATCACAAATGGCACAACTTCGTACTTCATTTATGCAAACTTGTAACTCTGCGAGTTCAATTTTCTCTAGCATGAGCTGCATCGTTGGTAGCATAGGCTCCCTGTTCAACAATGATGAGAATTAAGATGCAACGAATATTAAAAAAAAAGAAGAACATATTACCAACACAACTTGCCGGTCTTTGATGTATTTGAACAATAGAAAACATTATATAACCGATATCCAACGATCAGTAAATAGCCTAATAAACTTAAATATAAATAGTTTGAATCAACTCCTGGATAACTAAAGTCGCGATTTCAAAGGAAGTGCTAATTTTGTGCACGCTCTCTAGATCCAAAACTAGTGCGAGCAGGAAACGAAAATCTTAGAGTCTCTTGAAACCTTACAATCACTTAACATTGGAAATAATTAGTTAGATAACTTCTAGTCGCCGAACTCCACCAGGATTTACACAGACTATGCGGACGATAACAACTCAGAGTTTAGTTAGGTGTAATCTTTCTAAATTTGAAACTAAGAATAGAAAAATAGAAGAAGTCTTAATAAAATTTTGTTATATTTATATTCATTCAATTATCTTTTTTTATTTCTTATTTTTCTTATCACATCAGACCTATTTTTTATATTTATTTATTATTGCCCTCTTCTAAACTTGAGAGTTTATAAAAAATGTGGAGGATTAATAAACTAAAGGTCGAAGTTATAATTTATATTATGATAATATTATTAAGTAAATATTTATAATTGATAAAAAATCAGAACATAAATCACAGCCTATGCTAGCCTTTAAACAAAAGATGGATAAAATTCAGAACTACCTCTTTCCTGAATAGCACAGTATCAACGTTCACCATTCCATTATTAACACCGACACCCTATTTTATATCAGACTCGTGGCTCTCATCTACCTGTCCGTCATTTATATCTGGAGCATGGTCATCACCGAATCAGCTCTGACCAATGTTATTTACTTGACTATGCAAGGCTATTTCTTTACTTGGCTGTATTTCTTGCTCACTTTTCAGGATTACATGGTTAATGGGCTGGGCAGATGGGGTCGGGTATTCCCTCTTTGTAATAAGTAATCATATCTTTATCTCAGTTTAAAATACTATATCGAGATATTATATTAAATGGCTTTTTGTGTCGAATTGCCCATAACTATTGTTTTCTGGGCTTTTCTCTTTAAGATCGTCCTCGGCATGGAAGGGGTTTCTTTAGAAGTTATTATCGTCAATGCTAATTTGCATTCAGTACCCCTTCTCGCCCTATCCATTGATATGATATATAATACATTTAAATTTCCTTCTCAGCACTTTCTCATTATCCTTGTCTTTTCCTTACAGTATATGATTGTCAATCTGAGCTATTCTCTAGGTGCCCACATAATCTATAAACCCATTGACTGGGTGTCTCCACTCAGCTATATTCTCATGGCAGGAGCAGTTGTCATGGCTTTTCTCATGCATTTCTTGGGCAGATATATCTATAACACTTGCAAAAAACATCGGATATAATCTCAGATGACATAGGGCCTCATCGCTTCGAATGAAAAAAAATAGAGGGAAGAAAACTAAATCGAGAGTTCAAGTAAAAAATTAAGGAGAAGTGATTCGAACTAACAAACTAACAATATGAATGTTTTGGAATAGTAAACTCGGTAGGGTCCTAGGGTAAGTTTGATCAATGAAAACTTATGAGTATTTGTTAACATTTTACTTAAATATTAATTAACTGAATATTAATAGTGATGAGTCACGAATGTTTTAGTATTTAAAGATGGCAATATTTTTGAATTCAGTTCCAAATTCGCGGGGAGACACAATTTAAATTTAAATAATTAAAACCCTCCAATTTAATAAAGTTTTTCGCCAATAATGAGTCAAGACGGTCACATTGAAGTCATATATGGTCCAATGTTTTCAGGAAAGTCTTCCGAACTTCTAAGAAAAGTCAGAAGATACCAACATGCTAAAAAGAAGTGTTTAGTCGTCAATTATGTCCACGATAACAGATATACTACTGAAGATGTGATGTCCACGCATGACAGGTACTTATTTAGTAATACGACAGACAAACAATGAAAGCTATAAAGACAGCAAATTTATCAGAAATAAAAGAAAAATCAATGGAGTATGATGTCGTAGCAATAGATTAAGGTCAGTTCTACGCAGACATTGTCTAATTTTGTTAGGATTTAGCGAACGAGGGCATTATTGTGCTTGTAGCCGCACTTGACAGCACTTTCCAAAGAAAAGCATTTGGCAATATCATAAATTTATTGCCCGTGGCTGAGAAGGTTATCAAGCTGACTGCTGTATGCGTTGAATGCTCAAATGAGGCATCTTTTACCCAAAGAGTAATATAATCGTAGGAGATCGAGCTGATCGGAGGAGAGTAATCATACAGGCCAGTGTGCAGAAAATGCTTTAACAAAACCTCAAAGAACGAAAGCAAAGCCCAAAGAAAGGTAGAATCAAGTATATTAAAATAAAAGGAAACGAACGTCGACAACCACAACCCAGAAAAAGTAGAGTTGACTTAATGATTTGAATTATTTTTATTATTATATTGGTACTCCATATTTATCATATTCATCATCGTTATTTTCAATTTATTAGTTACATAATTATTCACTAGCCATTGCTCATCAATAAATTATTTTTTGTCAGTTAGAATTCCGTTATTTTTATATCATCAGCTTTTACCAGACTAATTGCTTATTTAATTCTGATATAGAGGCGTAAATTTTTAAATTCACAAAATTTTACTCCCATATATATAAATACAAATTTATGGACATTGAACACAAAAAATACAGTTATCTTGATGACTATAAGATCTTGAAGACACTCGGCTCTGGCTACCATGCACAGTAAGGATTATTTTTATTTAGAGTTCACCTTGGAATGGATGATAATGGAAATCTCTATGCTATCAAACGTTACAAAAAGGAGACTGCCAATCTTTCTACTCTTCAACATTAATTAGGCATAATGAAGGTTCTTCAACATTAAAATCTGGTCCGTCTCATTGATGTTCGAGAAAATGCAACATATAAAAAGGAAGATTAAACTACTGAAGCCTGCTTCGCTATAGTTTTATAATATATTGGAGGTGGAGAGCTCTTTGATTTTGTGGCTGAAACTGGTAAATTCTCAGAAAAAGTTGCCAGGACTTATTTCCATCAAATGATGAATGGGCTTCATTACATGCATTCAAAGGGATATGCCCATCGAGATATTAAACCTGAAAATATTCTTCTTGGTCGTGATTTCGTTTTAAAACTCGCTGACTTTGGCTTCTCATGTCTACTCAAAGGAAAGGATGGATCATTCGTCCTCCACACTAAGCTTGGAACTTAAGGCTATATGGCTCCTGAAATACCAACTAAAAACTACGATGGAGCTAAGGCAGATATTTTCGCTGCAGGAGTCATCTTATTTATTATGTATGCTGGAAATCCTCCATTTGAAAAAGCAACTCCTAACGATCCTTACTACAAACTGATTAAGGACAAAAATTTCACAACCTTCTGGAAAGCTCACTCAAGACGCAGACCAGCAGGATACTTTAGCGAATAATTTAAAGACATTTTTGGAAGAATG
>ERZ724508.2042-NODE-2042-length-11024-cov-4.467955_pt1 | contig 11024 bp, 10 predicted proteins | sample MGYA00376041_ERZ724508 | MGnify/ENA primary metagenome ERZ724508 (study PRJEB28724, sample SAMN07190887) | wastewater metagenome | isolation source: effluent of sewage treatment plant in Hong Hong | place: USA: Christiansburg, Virginia | collected 2016-03-01 ... | reverse complement strand
TAAAATATTTCTCAGTTAATTGAGTAAAGCAATTGTTTTATTTAATCTTTTTAAATGAGGAATTAAAGCAATTTTGATATAATATTAAAAATGCCTGAAAAAATATTCATCAAAAATATGGATGGAGGGTGTTGCGCTGTGGAAGTGGACATCAAGAATGAAAAAATCAAAGATTTAATAAAAAAGTACTCTTCAAAAATAAATGCGAATGAAGAAAATATTTCTTTGGTTTTTGCAGGAAAGCTTTTACAAAGCTAATTATAAAACTATCTTTATGAATTAAGCATTCAGCCAAACTCCACCTTGATGAGTGTTATGATATCAAAAGGGGAAAGAAAAAATAAAATGATGATTATAAAAGATGTAAACAAAAAAGAGCATGAAATAGAATTCAATGATGATAAGACAGGAAATTAGCTCAAACAATATATTTATAAGAATCTTTGTCAATCATTAGAGCCAAATTTAATGAGTCTCCAATATGCAGGAGTCGATATTTAAAATAATAAAAAGATATCATTTTATAAATTAGTCTAGACAACTGGAGTTCGAAAAATATATCAGAATAAATGTAGTCTAGGAAAAATCGCCGGAATCATTTTAGCATATGAGGTTGACTCACTTGGCTTTGATTAAAAGGAAACATATAGGATGCCATGTGGACATGTTGTTGGGACTGAAGGAATGACTGCATTTCTCAGAAGTCTTGTTGATGGTAATCAATTTCAAATAAATTGCCCAGCAAATAAACCAAATGGAGAGCATTGTAATTATGAATGGGATTATCATACATGCAGAAAAATAGGTGTTTTCACTGCTGAATAAAATAAATTGTTTGAAGAAGGGCTAAGTAAAAATTGGATTATGAGAAACTCATCAGAATGCCCGAAATGTCAAATAAGATTGATAAAAGGATAATTAAAATCAAATAGGGTGAGGTGTTCAAATTGTAATTTTGGAGATTATTGCTATGATTGCTCTCTTTTATGGAAGAGCTCGAACTTTGATCTCTGTGGAAACTAAAACTGCACATCTATCGGACATTTTTTAAATAAAGTTGAATGGAATCGACCATTTTCATTAAAAAGTAATGGAAAGAATGAAACATACATGCTTCCAAAATTCAGATTATGTCCCGGATCCGGATGTCGTGCTTTAATATAAATAAAAGAAGGATGTAAACATATGGCTTGTATAACCTGTAAAATGAGCTTTTGTTGGGTATGTCTTGAGGTAAAAAATATTAATGGTCCTTGGCCTTGTGGTGGTGCTTTTGATTATTGTGGAAAAGTAGCTCAGACTCAGTAAATATGAGCAAAAAATGATAATTCAAATTTATAAATGATATCTTCAATGATTGTTGGACATATATCAATTTAAATGAATATATTTTGTATTTTCTTTGTTTGTTTGCAAAAATGTTCAGGTTTAGATATTGGTCACTTGAGTATGGAAGAAGAACGTAATGATAATGACAGTCAGAACCCCTGCCATGACGAGTATCACCACAATATTGCCCAACTTGAAGCTCTCATTCTCTCCAGGATCCGCATAGCAGAACAAAAAGCCAGAAGCCAGAGCAACTCCATTTGAGATAGCATTAATATTCGAGTAAGACACAATAAGTTCTCCATAAATAAAACATAAGAACAGCAGCAATAAGATCATATTAATTTTCTCGTTGATATAATATTTCCATGATTTATTGCAATGCTGAAAAAAATATCCAAAAGAATAGCCGATTATTCCAGTTACGGGCGTTGTTGATTCCAAAGTTGCATTCTTATTGATTATGTTGTTAGCCAAGATTCCTATTACACCAGTAACAATGGCAAGCACAAAACAACGTTTGAACCCAATTGCGCTGAATTATATACGAATTACTTTTATATGTAAGAGCCAATTGTGAGAACTCCGATACAAGTCAACAAAAAATGATGAAAATTTCTAAACAAGACCATACTCGTGAGCACCCGATAGTAATGATAGTTATATACAATATGATAGGGATAATTCTAACCTAACTCGAACAAAGCACCTTGTGTAACTTTAAGAAACTAATCATTCCGATCAATTTCGATATAATTGACGGGGGTATGGTACGATTGAGAGTAAATGAACACGAAACATATCAAAAGAATCCAAAAAAAGCAGAACGTATAAGTAGTAAAGTATGGAAATAGGGTAAACCTGGCCATCTCTAAGAATGATTATTCATTGGGTTTTATCTGGCGATGGAATAAGCTTGTCCCAAATGGAGGAATTCCTTTATATACTCTCGCTTCGAATTATCGCATGTGCATTTTCTTGAGATTCTTACAATTATTTCTTTAAGTTAATTGTTAATTGTTATAAATGAGTTTATTTAAATTATAAGTTAAGTCTAATAAAGTTTTATAATATCTTCTCTTATAATAAACTGTGATGGCCGCATTCGGATTGAATATAAAAATACCCAAGTAGAGTCTAATCAAAATGCATGAACATGAGAATAAAACTCTCGTGGTTAAGCTTGTAGCTGGGAGATAAGTGTATGGAGATCTGAAAAGTTGGGATAAATCTATGAATTTGGTCTTGACAAATGCTAATTAAGTCACTGGGGTCGTTGATCAAAAATAGTAAACTAGGCATTTAGGATTAATAATAATAAAAGGATCTCAAATCCAATGCATCAGTCTGAAGAATGGATATAAAATCATAGATAATCCCTTTTAAGGTTAATAAGAATAATAACAACAAAATGAATAAAACGAAGAAAATGAATAAAATAATGAAGGATAAGATGAAGAGAAAGATAACGAATAAGCTGAGAAGTAAGGCAAAAAAGAATAAAAGAAAAAAGCATGAGAAAAAGCTCTAATAATTTTGTAATGATAGAGTAATATTGTGGATAATTATATAAAAAATCATTTTTACCATATTTGACCCACTTTCTAATTTAATTTAAATAAACTATCCCTAATAACTCTGAGGTCATCTCGATCACTCTCGACTTTTGGAAGTAAAGTTAGCAGCATTTTATACATTACTTGATTTTATTTAACTAAAAATTAATATGGAAGTCGGACTTCTCCTTAGAATTTCTTGGGTCCAAACATTACAATATACTCATTTAATAATTCCTGCATGACTTTGTTTTATTATTTTATTATATCGATTGGGACATCAATAGGAATAAGAGGGAAAGTCAGTGAGTTCAGCACTTCCTATTTATTGAAGACTTTCTCTCTATTTTCAGATAGATAAAGTAAAAAGTTATGATAAACACATTGGTAGATCTCATCCATCGAATATGGAGAGTTAATTTGTTCATGAGTTTCAGCTATCTGAGTCTACAATGACAGTTTTTTCTACTCCAGTGCTTTTGTTTGAGCTTCAATTTACTGTCTACGATTTTACAATTATCTATATTCTGACATATACTCTTCTTCCATTAAAGTTTTCTCCTGTTGAACCCTATTTAAATGCTATTAAAGTTTATCTTTCTTTTATTTGATGGCTAGCAGTTATGGATCATCAATATTATTAATTTTTTGTTAGAATATTTTTATATCTTGTTAAACTTGCTCTCGACGTTTGTCAATCAAATTCTTTCTTAATTTCCATAGCCCCCAACTTAATGTATTTTTACGAAAGGAGGTCAATACAAAGCTCATATTTCGTAGTTTTTGTTTCTTTTGCACGATATATCGAGATGTACTCAGTTTATTGAATGCAGCTTTCTTATCTCTCAAGGCAAATTATATAATTTTTCTAATTGCTTTTCTTTGGTTTGCTCTTTTTTGGTGGTAGGCTTGAATGCTAAAGATTTTAATTTTTTAAAATGCTTATTATACAACTTATCTTCTCTTTGCTTTTAGGATAAGGAATATAATACTCCTTGAAGCTTTCGACATTGATTATATTACTTTCTGGCTATACACAATTTGATGTTCCTCCGCTTCTATCAACTATCTCTTAATTTTCAGTAAAGCATTGAATTTATCCTCATGAAAATGTCTTCTAAAAATCCTATTGATAGCCAATCCCATTTTTTGATAACATTTCCCTCGATTAGAAGCCAAAATTTTAATTCTACGCATCGCCCATTACATTTTGTAGAGGGAAATGGAATGTACAATACGGGCTAGGATATTGGCTCGATGTATTTTAGCCCCCGTGGATATAACAATAGTTTATTATAATTTCTATCCATTACTATTTTCTGTTTTATTACTCATTGCTTTTTTGAAAGTAAATGACCCACCTCTATTAGTATTCGTATTCATATTGAATTCGTATATTTTATAAATAAAAACCTTTCAATGTTAATTATTTTTATTATAACGTCCCACATCGTAGGTAAATTATACCTTTTTAGACTAGAAAAAAAGAAAAAATGAAAAAAGTTATGAAAATGAATAATTAGAGAGTTATTATAAAAATGTATAATATTTACTATATGAGAGCATGAAATAAATAGAATAAATCCAATAATTAGAAGTATGCGAAAGTATCTAAAAGACAAAAATAAATAAACTTAATCATTTCCACTGCAAACACGAAAACAAATCTAAAAGAGGTGTTCTAGTCGTCAGTAATCTCTAACTAGAAACATCAAAAATTAGTCAAGTAGCATATATAGCAATAATTATCTTGAGCATGTTAAAACAAATAAGAAAAGTAAGAGGGAGAACTTTAGTAGGAATGTTTGTAATTTGGATGATGGTTGTGGTAGTGATGGGGAGATGGATTAATGTGTAGATGATAATTTTAATGGATAGGCTAGTATAGATGAGGGAGATTTATAAAAACTTAGTGAAGTTATTAAAAGATTAGTACTTAAAAATGTAATTATAAATATATATATAGAAACTTAATGCCAAAAATGCATTTGATGTACCATTGATAGATGTAACCTCCATGGGTGCAATTAAAAAAAACGATGACAGCGCATGGAGTAAAATATCCAGTGTGTTGGAGAATAGTTCGAAAGTATATTCGTTTCGAGTTGATTCCATAGCTGACAGTGTGAATAAAATGACAAATAACATCTCAAGAAGCTAAAAAACAAACGATATATAATTCACTGATAAGATAAAATAAGAGAGATAAAAAAATCGATATGATCAATAATTTTTAAATAATTAATTGCTGTCATTTGCTGAAGAGACGCAGTTAGATTAAATGTACACAAAACATTTATAGAAATAGAAAATTAATCAGAATTAAGATAAGAATAAATCAGATGTAAATCCTTTCCATCAAAGTATCAGAAGAATGTTTGATCAGAATGGTATATCTGGGTTGTTATTGGCGAGATTGAATATTACTTGCAGGCTTAATATTGTTGTGGATGTTGGTATTTAATATTAATTAGTTAGAAATTAATAAATTAGTAAACATAAAGCTTTAATTTAAGCAGAAAATAGATAAAAATATAATAAAATATCAATATTCTAAGAAATTGGATTGTTTAAAAATTTTTGTTTTCCGACTTAAGGACCTAAAGAAGTTATTTAAGACTGTACTAATCTAAAATTTTAAGATTAGCCTGATTTCTACGACTTAAATCATAGGTAAGATCTATTACTTGAAACTATGAGGGATTCTCCAGACTATTAGCAGATAAATGGGGAAATATGTGATTAAGCTCAGAGTATGACAAATTTTTAGAAAAATAACAATGAATTATAATAGAATTTATAGTAGAATTCTTTAAATGTTAGCAAGTTATCAAATTTTAGCATTTTAATCTAGCCCTATGGATAAAATATTTAAATAAGAAAAAACAAAAAGTAGAAGGCAAAATAACAAGTTAAAAAGTAACCTAAAGCGAAGAGACAAAAAGTAAAAAAATAAGAATGGCTGATAGATTTTAAAGGATAGAAAATCTTAGACAAAAAATCAATAATGTCAAGCAATTAATCTTATAACCCAACCCAAAAGAGGAAAATTAAAACAAAATAGAAAAACATAATTAAAAAATTAATTCCCTAATTTAACATGTAATACTTTTTATATCATAGTTCTATTGAAACCAATATGGCTCCTATTATTAAATAATAAGTAAATGAATTAAGTAATTTTCTAATCTCCCATGAAGAAATACTTTATCCAATAATAAGATAAGAATACACTTCTAATAACTTTTTTTCCATGAATTCTGCACAAGAAGGATTATACCGGATTCCCAACATAAAAGATACAAAAAAATATCTATGGTAAATAATATAGAAGACAGCATAGACAACAATTTCGCAATTACATTAGAGATACTAGAAATAAAAAGGAATAGTTTCATAAACAATAATATTCTTATCAGTATTACACCTAGGAAACGAAAAAAATTTACTGATAAAATAAGGCTAGAATTACCAGATAGAAGTAAAAAATCCAATGGCAGGAGAATGAAAATTATAGAAAAAAAGAGATAGAATTATATTTTTCTAATTTATGATTAATATTATAAAATAATAAAATAACGTTATTTTTCAAAATGGGCCAATCACAAACCCAGCTGAAATAGAACTAAGATTATCGACTGATGGAATAACTACCAGTGGGAAACATAGTGAAACATAATAAAACCTAAAGTCTTCACTTCTTGAAGTAATATTCATTTACCGCACAGTAAGCATATCAAAATGCACTTAATATGCACTCCTTAAGGTTAGCTAATAAAAACTAACATATACTTAATTTCTTGCATTTTACTACTAAATCATAGAATTCTTTCTGTTCTTCTTTTCATAAGATTATACTTATCTTCGAATATTCTGATCATAGTCTAGAAAAAGATATTAGTACTAGGTTGAGATAACGACAGCCTTTCTCTTAGAAATAAATTTGGTCTATACTTTGTTCTTGTGTACTTGCTGCTGTCCATTTAATTCATTGTTAGGGTAAAATGCATTGTGGGTTAACTTCTAAAGATATCAGACTTACATCAAGTGGTAATATAAAACTTCTCAGTCACTAAATGATAGGAATCGATACAAACCACACCCAAAGTGAAGGAGTACCTAAAACATTAGCGATAACTCTGATCGAATGTATAAACTTATAAAAAGTTACAAACTAAGATGACAGATATTTATAGTAATTGATATAGAAATTGGATAGTACACGTGACATGAAATAAATTCTGATGTTAATGTTGAGTAAAAATATTACATTTGTTGAGCTATAATAACATTTATTTAAATTAGTTCAGGATGATTAATCATTGGCAAGTAATTCTAATACTCCTGTGTTGAAATCTCAAAGTCCAATTCAATCTTCAACTAAATATTAAGAAAATCGATACAAATGTCCGAAAATTAATCGTAACTCAAGTCAAGCAAGATTTCTAACCCATACCTAAAACGAGCACAAAGGAAAGACCGAATAACTCTCTCTTGACTATGAAGATACAAAATCATATTTACACAATTTAGAGTAAACATTACAAGAAGAATAAAACCCAGATTAAACATAATAAACTTAAGATGAATAAAAATAACCCCAACTATCAGAATAACGCCCAAAATAAATAAATTCATTCTATTTGAAAGAAAGAAAATTGGACAGCATGAACAATACATAAAAATTACAAGAATCTAGTCGATCTCATGAGAAGCAACCTAAAATTAATCATAATATCAGTATCAATAAATAGTTTAAAGATTTAGATAATATCAAAATTACAAAAAGTTATGAGATTAACGTGTTGCAATCCTCTAGAAGAAAAGAGAGTTAGGCTAATAAAAATTAACCTATGTTTATAACTAACTCAATCAAAAGTAACTATCAACTTAATTCTATCCAGAGTCAAGATAATCTTTTTACTGATCCAAAGTTATTCTCATTAATAAAAAGTGATCTGGAGGATATTAAGATGAGGAGATCTATTGGATAATTAGGAAAGTTTACTAAAACTCAGTAATTTGTTACTACTTTTAACAATATTGAGAAATAGCCTGAATATTATCAGCAAAATCATAAAATTTAGAACGGGCCATCATACCAAATAAACCAAGTCAAAAGCCTTGAAACATTAAATTAGAGCAATATCCAAACCCAAATAACGAGTAAAATCCAACAATAGTCAATAAAATCAAAGTTAACCCAACCTCAAATTACAACATCAACAATAAATTAACAAAATTGGTTATTATAACAAAAGCCAAATATTCCATCCTCACAAACTACAAACAGTTTTAAAATATAGCATAACTTTACCAATAATAAAAATATATAGATGATTAAATAAGTTAGTCAGGAATATCGAGAAGAGTAATAATAGAAAAAGACTAAGATTAACAATAAGGTTACTCATCCCGAGAGGAATGAGAAAAAATAATAGACAAATTATACAAAAAATCAAAAATAAACATCTTCAAATAGAAACTAACTCCACAGAATAGAGAATATTATGAGTGATAACTAACTCGGATTCAGAAAGAAAAAATAATCAACAGCAAAATTCTAACTATCGAAATAAAATACATTAGTCGAGCCAGCAACAACTACAAATTCAGCTGTACAACAGAACTCAACTACAACAACTGTCTCTAACTCGAACATTACCTCAAATGCTGTCCATGTTAGCACACATGTTTCTAATCCGATTTCTCATACTTTTACTAATAACAATACTAATAATAATCTAAGAGAATAGAATAACAATAAAGAGAAAGATTGGTTTGAGAATTAGAATAAAGGTAAAACAAAAGGAACTTTTAGGCAAGTTTCATCCTAGGCTCAGCTAACTGGTCATAATTCTAGTAACGAGCAGCGCTACTAATAATATTTCCATGATTATTCTAGATCACAATCGAACTCAAGGCTATCCTCTAATAACAATCGTCCTGAAAATAAATCAAAGCAAAGTTAAGAATAAATTTTGGTACAAGTTAATGAAAACTATACAAGAGGTAGATATGAGGGTACTAAACTTAATAATAAGAGACATGGATATGGAACATTCTATTATAGTGAAGGAGGAAAGTATGTAGGATACTGGAAATAAAATAAAATGCATGGAAAAGGTATCCTCTATTATCCAAATCAGAAAGTGGCGTATGATGGGGACTGGTAAAATGACCAATTGTCAGGCTATGGAGTTCTTTTTAATGAATAGGTGGCTACTTTGAGAAATCCTTTCGATTATAGAGACTGGACTGATGTGGAAGATTTTTGGGTGAAGTATTAAGGCCATTTCTATCAGGATAATAAAGAAGGTCAAGGAAAATTATACATAGTAAATGGATAGAGACTTGAAGCATAGTTCCATGATGATAAAGTTGATGGAGAAGGAATTTTATATCGAGGAGATGGGAGCTGTGTCAAGGGAAAATGGAGACAGAACAAACTCATCAGAATGTTTTGAAACTAATGATATTAATTAACATATGTGATTTTCTTTATAAGTAATCAACTTTTATTGTTTATTTGATGTAAATCAATCAATTATTTATGATAATTATCCTGATTAGATGAATTATCCATAAAAATATCATAGGATAAAAATTTCCATGTAGAAAATTATCAATAAGTATAAAGTTGAACAAATAAACAATCAAGTATAAATAGTCGGTTCATTATTATTTCAAGTGCTCTCTTATATCGATTTGGCAGAGAGGGCAAGTTGCACTTTTTTTCAACCAGCTGAATGCACAGTTTGAGTGGAAAGAGTGAAAGCAAGTCAAGAAAGTTACATCACTGTTCTCATTCATATTATCCAAACATATACTACAAACGTTTACAGTTCCCTTGTGTTTGATAACGGGTAACATCTTCACCTCCTTCTCTGTAAGCCCTGGGACAGTATCGGAAGAATTAAATGAATATCTGGCAGGATTGGGATTAAAAACATACCTCGTACCTTGATTTCTAATGGGATTATTATTCTGTCTGAAACGAGGGATAATTCTTTCTTCTTCTCGGCCATAATGAGGAGAATCTTAATCTGATATAACAACTTGATCTTCTTGGTTTCGATTCAAATTATTTCTCCTGAAGCTATTATTATTAGATCCATTGTAGAAGATACTATTAGTTGATCTAAATCTATTACCATCACCATAGCCACCACTTCCAGTTCCTCCATTTCCTCCATTTCCACCATTTCCACCATTTCCACCATTACTACCATTCCTACCATTCCGGTTATTATAAGTTATTGTATCTCTGGAGTTAGGGTTCGAACTATTTCTGTTTGTATTTTGAGGTAATCTATTATTGTTATTGGTATTGTTATTGTTATTGGTATTGGTATTATTTCTATAGTTTATCCTAGAGTTTCCATTACCGCCATTCCGATAACTTGACTCCAAATTATCCTCTAATACTGTCAAAGGATTGTAATTAGACATCGGATGAGGTATCATAGGTGACATCATTCCCATCCCCATATTCCCATTATAACTATAGTTCATATTGTTAGGCATGGGATAGCCATAGCCCATATATCCATACCCACCATCATTCATACTCATGTACTGTGATTGTTGGAAGTATGGGTTAGGATTGGACATATTCATATTCGCACTATAATCTATAATATTATTCCAGATGGAAGCATTTTGATTGTTGTTGGTAGAGTTAGTTCTATTTTATCGAATGGGTGGGAATGTGTTGCCGAATCCGTTGTTATGGGTTATTTTTATTTTTGGGCTTGGTTAGTTTTATTCAGGTTATTAGGATTTTACTTAGTTACCATTTCCATTAACTCCAATGCTCAAATCAGTGGATCCACCAAGATCAAAAACATTCCCATTCCCATTTGCATTTATCATACATTTACAATCGATAAGCTTCAGATTGTTTCCGTTGCCCATCACACTGATTGTAGCTGAGCATTGAATAAGGGTTAGAATGTTGCTACTACCCATAATATTTAGGCTGCCTGTCTAGTTCTTGTAATTGTAAGTTTGTCCATTTGAGGAGATATTCATATTTTTTGTAGAGGGAAAGGCTTCTTATATATGAGAATTTTAATAATTATACTATACTACCAATTTTAAGAGCTTATAAATATCAATATTTAGGTTTTTTAATTT
>ERZ724508.2040-NODE-2040-length-11027-cov-4.895097_pt1 | contig 11027 bp, 7 predicted proteins | sample MGYA00376041_ERZ724508 | MGnify/ENA primary metagenome ERZ724508 (study PRJEB28724, sample SAMN07190887) | wastewater metagenome | isolation source: effluent of sewage treatment plant in Hong Hong | place: USA: Christiansburg, Virginia | collected 2016-03-01 ... | reverse complement strand
GGCCACAACACCACGCGTGACCCGGGTATGCCGCCCTGCCGGCGCGATTCGAGGGTCGACCCCAGGGGCAGCCTGAGCGTCCGCACCGTTCGGCGGCTTCTCACGCAGGACCGGCAGTCGGCGCAACCAGAGGGCAACACCGTGGACCCGGATCAGGGCGCTCACCCGCTGCGGCATCAACGGGTGCCGGACAAGGACCCGGGTCAAGGAGGCCCCGGTCAGCGGGACCGGGCGACCTGTGACGGTGGCGCTCAGGAGTTGAGCACCGTTGCGCTCCAAGCGGATCGCCACCGACACCCGATCGCGCGTGAGGTGCAGGCGCACGGCATACCTGCCGGTGGTGTCGTTGAACGGCGAGACGAGGAAGTCCTTGTCGACCTCGGCCTTGCCCTGCGGGTCGGGGGTCAGGACGTAGGTGTGGCGCCCGGCGTAGGTGTTGCGGACCTCCAGAATGGCCGCGACGACCCGCCCGTCCGGCGCCAGACACCAGAAGACCGACAAGGGGTCAAAGACGTGTCCGAACACTCGGGCATGAGCAAGGAGCAACACCCTTGTCGAGTCGGGCAGCTCGACCCCACCGGCGCGAATCTCCTGCAGGACAAGGGCCTTCAGCTCCGCCAGGGTCGACGCGCGACCATCGAGATGGTCCTCGGCGCGCAGTTCGGACAGGCGACGCAACCGGGCCGGCAGGCGCGGTGGGTGGTCGAGGTCGACGAGCCATTGGTAGTGCCGGTGGGCGAACGAAGCCCGCAAGGGGCGGAAGCGGGTATGCCGCACGGTGCCGACGACGAGCGCCGGCACCGGCAGGAGGGGCTCAGTCACCAGGTCACCCCCACCTCACCCCGAGAGCCGCCGCGGCGGCCACTCCGGAGCGGGCGCCGTCCTCGTGGAATCCCCACCCGTGATAGGCCCCGGCGAATGCCGTTCTGCCGCCGCTGATCTCAGGCAGCCGGCGCTGTGCGCGAACCGCCGCCAGGTCATAGAGAGGGTGGGCGTAGGACATCGTCGCAATGACACTCTCGGGGTGGATCCGGTCGGAACCGTTGAGGGTGACGAAGAACTGGTCGGTGCTCGGCAGGCCCTGCAGGCGGTTCATCCAGTAGGTGACCAATGGCGGCCCATCGCCGTCGCCCTGGACGAGGTAGTTCCACGACGCTTTCGCCCCGGACGCGGTCGGCAGCAGGGACGGATCGCGATGCAGGACAGCCTCGTTCGTGGCGTACCGGAACGAGCCAAGCAACGAGGCCTCCAACGGCACCGGGTCAGCCAGCAACGTCAGCGCCTGATCGGGGTGGGTGGCGATGACGACCCGGTCGACCTCGGTGCGGCCTCCCGACGCATCGATCACCGAGACCCCGTCAGCATGCCGCTGCACGACCCGGACCGGCCGCCCGGAGCGGACGTCCGGCAATCGCGCGGCGATCGCGTCGACATAGGTCCGCGACCCACCGACCACCGTGAACCACTGCGGCGAGTCCCCGATCGACAGCATCCCGTGGTGGTCGAGAAACCGGAACAGGTAGCGGGCCGGGTAGTCGAGCGCGTCCCCTCCCCCAGTGGACCAGACACACGCGACGACGGGCACGGCATACAGGCGGACGAAGTCGGGACCGAATCGCGCGGCGCGGATGAAATCACCGAACGTCGTGGGATCCTCGTCGGTGCTGCCCTCAAGGAACACCCGGGCCAGCCGGTGGAACCGCCGGACCTCCGTCAGCATCCGCCAATAGGAGCCCCGCGCCAACTGCCCCGGCCGCGCGACAAACCCCGGAAGCCCTCTGCCACCGGCGAATTCGACGCCGGACCGGTCATCACGCACGCTCATCGACATCTCGGTCGGCCGCCCGCTGACCCCGAGCTCGGCGAAGAGCCGACGCAGAACGGGATAGGTCCGGTCGTTGAAGACGATGAAGCCCGAGTCGACCGCCACCGGTCCTGCCCACCCGGCGACCGAGTGCGTGTGCGCGTGTCCACCCAGCCGATCATCGGCCTCGAAGAGGGTCACCTCGTGGGCCCGGGAGAGCAGGTATGCCGCAGTGAGCCCCGAGACCCCGGAGCCGACGACCGCGACCCGCTCCCGGCGTGCGGACGTCATGAGATCGCCGGGACTGGCCGGGTCACCACTCACGCTCGCTCCACCGGAGCCACCCGTCGCGGCCACCAGAACCGGTCCCCGAGGATCAACGCGATGGCCGGGACGAGGACGGTGCGCACGACGAGGGTGTCCAGCAGCACGCCGACGCAGATGATGACGCCGATCTGGGCGAGGACGACCAGGGGCAGCACCCCGAGGACGGCGAACACCGCAGCCAGCAGGATGCCCGCGCTGGTGATGACGCCGCCGGTGGCCGACAGCGCCCGCAACATGCCCGCCCGCGAGCCGTGGACGGCCGCCTCCTCCCGCGCCCGCGTGACGAGGAAGATGTTGTAGTCGACGCCGAGCGCCACGAGGAACAGGAACGTATAGAGCGGCGCCCCGACATCCAACGCGGTGAAGCCGAACACCTTGGTGAAGATCCACCAGGACGCCCCCACGGCCGCGAGGAAGGTGAGGATCACCGTCCCGACGAGGATGATCGGTGCAACGACCGAACGCAGCAGCACGAGCAGGGCGAGCAGCACCAAGACGAAGATGATCGGGAAGATGACGCCCCGGTCGCGCGACGCGGCGTCGGCGGCATCGACACCCCTGGCCTCCGTGCCACCGACGATCGTTCCCGGTATGCCGTGCACGGCCGCGCGCACGTCCCGCACCGCGGTGCGCGCCGCGTCGGTCCCTGGCTGGGGCGTGAGGACCACGGCCACCTGGGCGTAGCGATCGGTGCGCTGGCCGGGTGTCGCGGAGGCGACCGACGGGACGGACTTGGCGGCCGCCACGACAGCGGCCGGGTCGCCCTCGGTGACGACGACGAGCGGGTCGGAGTTGCCGGCCGGGAAGGACTGGGCCAACCGCTCGGCAGCCGCGATCGCCTCCGGCTTGGAGAGGAACTGGTCGGTCTGCGAGAGGCCACTGCGGACCTGCGTGAGCCCACCGGCCATCAGCGCCAGGACGACGAGGGTCCCGACGACGAACCGCTGCGGCCGCGCGGCGACCAGGTCGCCGACCTTGCGCCAGAACGAGTTCTGGTCGACGAGGGCTGTCTGCCCGACTCGCGGCACGACCGGCCAGAACACCCAGCGGCCGAAGAGCACGAGCACTGCGGGGAGAACGACGAGGGCATATCCGGCCGCGACGACGATGCCGACGGCGCTGGCCAGACCGAGCCCGCGCGTCGTCGGGAAGACCGACAACAGCAGGGTGAGGACGCCGAGCACGACCGTCGTCGCGCTGAGCAGGACCGCTTCTCCGGTATGCCGCAGAGCCGCGCGCATCGCGGCATACCTGTCGGGCTCGCGGCGCAACTCGTCGCGGTAACGCGAGATGAGAAGGAGGGCGTAGTCGGTGCCCGCGCCGAAGACGAGGACCGAGAGGATGCCGATCGTCGACTCGTCCCACGCGACGCCGGTGGACTTGAGGACGTGCGTGGCGAGGACTGCGGCGAGCCGGTCGGCGATCCCGACGACGATGAGGGGGACGAGCCAGAGCGTCGGGCTGCGATAGGTGATGAGCAGCAGGAGGGCGACCACGCCGGCCGTGGCGAGGAGCAGCCTGGTGTTGGCGCCCTGGAAGACGGCACCGAGGTCGGCCTGGACCGCCGCGGGGCCGGTGACCTGGACGGTGACCCCCGCCGGCGGGTCGGCCTTGAGGTCGGTGCGCAGGGAGGTGACGGCCGCCGAGATCCCGGCGTTGCCCGTCGCCGTGACCGGGACGACCCCGATCGCGGCGCTCTTGTCCTCGCTGACCACGAGCGGACCGGCGATCCTGCCTTGCAGGCGGGTGCGCAGGGCGGCGATCGTCGGCTCGTCCAGGGTGCCGTTGGTCGCGGTGTAGAGAACGACGGCGCTGCTGCCTTCCTTCTGGGGGAAGGTCTGGAGCACCTCGACGACCGCGGTGCTCTCGGCGCCGATCGGCAATCCGTCGAGCGCGCTCGTCGTGCGGGTCGCCTCCTTCATGGCACCGATGACGCCACCCGCAACGAGCACGAGGAGCAGGGCCACGAGCCACGAGCGACGTCGATGCACGATGAGGTCGACAATGGCTTGACCGAGACGAGTCATGGGACAATCCGATCGGCTAGTCTGGTACTTCACGAACTAAGTAAGTAGATTAGTAATCTAATGAGTGAACCTACGTCAAGCCGGGAGCATGCGACGACCGGCACCATGGAAGGGGAGCGGGCGCCGGACGCGCCGCTTCCCCACACGGCGTTCGTCAATCAATGGCGCAGCGGCGACACCCTGCTCACCCTGCGCGAGTTGCTCGACCTCGCCGAGGAGGTCGGCCCGACCATCGCCCGACGCGCCGAGCTCGGGCACACCGAGCTCAAGGCGATCGAGTTGCTCGTGCGGTCACCGCATGGCCCGGTCGAGTTGGCCCGCGAGTTGGGGGTCACCTCTGCGGCATCCTCCGGCATCGTCGACCGGCTCGAAGCCCGCGGCCATGTCCGCCGGGAGGCTCACGCCACCGACGGTCGCCGCACCCAGGTGGTGCTCACCGAGTCAGCACGCGAGGAGGTGCTGGGGCACCTCGTCCCGATGTTCGGCGCCCTCGCGGCGATGGACGCGACCTTCACCGAAGACGAGAAGGTGATCGTGCAGCGCTATCTGCGCGGCGCGATCGGCGCGATCAAGCGCGTTCTGTGACGCTCAGGTGGTCGTCGAGCCAGTCGACGACGTCAGCCATGACCTCGTCGCGGTTGGTCTCGTTGAGCACCTCATGGCGGGCGCCGAGGTAGAACCGCACGAAGACATCCTTGATGCCCAACCGGCGGAACTGGTCGACGACCTGCTGGACGCCCTTGGTCTTGTCTCCCACCGGGTCCTCGGCGCCGGAGAACAGGTAGATCGGCAGACCTTGCGGGATCCGCGCGACCTGGCTGTCGGCGTTGATCAACGCGATGCCGCTGAGCAGGTCCTGGAACATGCCTGCCGTGCAGACGAATCCACACCAAGGGTCGGCGATGTAGGCATCCACCTCGGCGGGGTCACGGGACAGCCACTCGAAGGGCGTCCGCGCCGGCTCGAACGGCTTGTTGAAGTTGCCGAAGGACAGCTTGTCCAGCAGCGGGCTCGCCGTGCCCTTGCCGCGGACCTTGGCCTCGACGAGCGCCACGACCTGGCCGACCTTGCCGAGCATCCCCGGGTCACCGCCGGTGCCCGAGAGGATCAGCCCATCAAGCTCCGCCCCGTGGCGGATGGCGTAGGTCCGGCTGAGCATCGAACCCATGCTGTGACCGAAGAGGAAGATCGGCAGGCCCGGCTGCTCTTCGCGGATGGTGCGGGTCACGGCATACATGTCCTCGACCACCGTCGACCACCCGTCGTGCTCCGCGAAGAACCCCGCCCGTTTGAGGTCGCCGGCGGTCTGCCCGTGGCCGCGGTGGTCCTGGGCGTAGACGGCATACCCGGCGGCGGTGAGCACCTCGGCGAACCGGGCGTAGCGCGCGGAGTGCTCAGCCATGCCGTGGGCGATCTGGACAACCGCCTTGGGCGCGGCGCCCGCGTCAGGCGACCAGCGGAAGACGTGCAGCGGCGTCCCGTCGGTGGCCGTGACGGTGAACGTGGTGGTGTCCATTGGTGCCTCCTCAGGCATCGAGTTCGCGGGGTCCTGCGCCGTCATGCCGCCACGACGTCACGACGTCGCCACAGCGAGAACCTCGTCGAGACCATCTTGCATGCACCGCATGAGCACATCGACATCGGCCACGGCGGTTCCGTCGATCGTCATCCCGATACAGCAGGTGCCGACGTGCGACATCATCGCCGCCATCATCGCGACGCCCGGCAGCGGGCCGAACGGGTAGACCTGCTCCACGCGGGCACCGGCCATGAAGACCTCATAGGGCAGCCCGGGCATGTTCGACGCCGACAGGTCGGTGGCCGCCCCGAGCCCCATGACCGCAGCGCCGACCGCCGACGGCAGCCGGTTGACCACCGGGGTGATGACCGAGAACGAGTCGAGAGCGGGCTCCGCGAGCGAGGCAAGGATCACGCCACGCAGCGCCGCAACCCGCTCGGCCGGGTCGACGATGCCGATCGGCGCCGCGAGCATGGCTCCGGCGAACTTGTTGCCGCCCATCGGGTCGTCGCTGCGTCGCAGGGACACGGGGACGGTGATGGGCAACTCGTCGATCTCGACCCCGTGGTGCTCGTGATAGCGGCGCAGGCCGCCGAGCAGGGCCGCAAGGTAGGCGTCGTTGACCGACCCTCCGGCGCGTTTGGCCGCGGCCCGCAGGTCTGCCAGCGGACATTCGAGGGTGCGCATGACCCACACCCGACCGTCGCGATTGCGCAGCAGCGGCGACGGTGGGGCCGGCGGTGGCGACAGCACCCGGCGCAACGACGCGGCGAACCGCAGAGTCTCGGCCACCGCGCCACCAGGGTTGCGCGCCAACGAGATTCCCGCATCAGCCGCGGCGAGGGCCAAGCCCGGCAACTGCCCGAAGGTATGCCGCGCGCCTTCCACCGTCACCGACAGCGCATCGTCGCTGGGCGGCACGTCATAGGGGTCGGGCTCGGGTGCCGTCGGCTTGTCCGGCGTGTGCTCGCGGGTGCGGCTCTGGACGAGCGACATGAGTTGGATGGCGCCGAGGCCGTCGGTGAGTGAGTGGTGGAGTTTGAGCAGGTATGCCGCGCGCCCCCCGTCCAGCCCCTCGATGAGCGTCCCTTCCCAGAGGGGTCGGGTGCGATCGAACGGGGCCATCGCCAGGGTCTGCACGAGCTCCATAAGGTCGGCCATCGACCCGTCCGGGCCGACATGCATCCGACGCAGGTGGTAGGTCAGCGCGAAGTGCGGATCGGTCCGCCACACGGGCGGGCCGGTGGGAACGATCGGCTCCACGACCCGTTGCCGCGAACGCGGCACCAGCGACGTGGCCCACTCGTGAGCGGCGACCAGCCGATCCCACTCGGGCACAGTGTCCAGGATGAGCAGGCTGCAGATCGTCGAGGACTGCTGCGGGTGCCGCTCGGAGCGCCACATCGTCGTCTCGAGCTCGTTCATGCGGTCGTCCTGCGCCCAATCCCGTTCCGGGCCAGGCTCGTTCGGAAAGGCGCCGGGTCCGCGCGGGGTGGCGTTCATCGGGCACCCGGCCAGTCGGCCAGCGTCGCGGCGAAGCGGTCACGCAAGGCAGTCACCTGGGCGTCGAGGTCCTCGACAGTCCAGTCGTCGATCGGATCGAGAACCGCGATATCGACGTTGCCAGGCCGAAGCACCCGGCCGTGCCGCGGCAGGATCTCGCCGGTGTTGCGAAGGACGATCGGCACGACAGGCACCCCCGCTTGGATCGCCAGATGGAAGCCGCCCTTGCGGAACCGGCCGAGCACCTGCGTCGTCGAGCGGGTGCCCTCGGGGAAGATGAGCAACGATGTCCCGCCCCGGATCCGGGAGACAAGAGCATCGAGCGTCGCGCGGGACTGCTCGGAGTTGCTCCGGTCGATGTATGCCGGTTCCAAGAGCAGGCTGCCGACCAGACTCCGCGGGTCGAACCGCGCTTCCTTCTTGGCCACGACGGTGAACTCACCGTGGATGAGCGTCGCCGCGACCAACGGGTCGACGGAACTCTGATGGTTGGCGACATAGACCGCCGGCCCGTCCGGGATCTTCTCCTCGCCGACGACGCGCAGGTGCACGCCGGCGAGGCGCAACGCACTCTGGCAGGCCAGGCCGATGCCGACGTTGATCCCTCGCTGGCGATTGCCGCTGACCAGGCCCCAGGCCACCCCCGCAGCGGCGCCGGCGTTGAGGCCACTGAGGGCAGCAACCGTGCGCACCATGTCGGTCGGGCTGACGCCACCCGGGTCTCGCAGCATGACGACCGGCCAGCCGAAGGTCTTGGCCGCTCCGCGCAGCCCGGGATGCGGGTTGAGCGCGATCGGCGACCCGACAGCCCCGAGGAACGCGACATCCTCGGCACCGTTGCCGTAGGCGAAGCTCGCCTTGAGATCGATGTCATGGGACCGGGCGAAGGACCGCACCCCACTGGCCTTCTGGGTGCCCCACAACAGGCGCCCGTCCAACTCGCCGGTGAGGATGCCGTCCTCGACGGCCAACTGGGTGCAGACGAGGTGGTGGATGCCCAAATCGGTTGCCACCGGCTGGATCTGGTACTTACTCGCCGCCGAGGCGATGACGACCGTGTGGCCCCGACGCTGGTGGGCGCGCACGAGTTCACGAGCCTCGGGGCGGATCGTCCCCGCGATCTTCTGGACGAAGAGCCGCTCGCCCAACTCGGTCATCGTCTCTTCGCTCTGGCCGCGCATCGCGGCATACCCCTTGATGGCCCCTCGCGTCGGCTCCCCGCCGAGGTACGTGCCGTCGATGACCGCGACGAAGGTGCGCATGAAGTGCCCCAGGTCAACCTCGCGGCTCGTCACCCGATCGGTGAAGAAGGTGCTCGCCGTGTAGCCCGAGACGAGGGTGCCGTCGAGGTCGAAGAAGGCGCCGACACTCGCGCCCTGCGGCGCGGTCTCGATCCGCGCGAGCTGCTCAGCGAAGTCCACGGGCGCTCCTGCTGGCCTGCGTGATGCGGGCGATAGTGTCCAACTGCGTTGCCACGTCTTGGAGTTCGACGAGGAAGGCCGCCCGCCGCGCCCCCAACGAATCGCCCGGGTATGCCGTGTCGGCACCTTCGCCACCCAGCAAACCACGGTGGCGGGCCAGGCGCAGACCGGTGCGATACAGCTCGAGCGACACCGACTCGGCGCTGGCGATCCGGCGTTCGAGCTCCCACTGCTGGCCGACGCGGAGAGCCTCGTCGAGCACATCGGCCTCGTTGACCGCTGAATCCCCAGCTGCCGCAAGGCGATCGGCGACCACGAGATAGGCGTCGACGAAGGGCCTCAGCACGAGATTGGCGCCATACAGGTCGCTGCCGTCAAGAAGCGCCCGAGCCGAGTCGAGGGTCAGCGCCCCGGCCCCGCCGGGAGCCATGAGGGCCAGCTCAGCGCGCAACTCACGCTCGAAGTCGTCGCGGCCGGGGAAGAAGAACTCGAACTTGAGCAGGTCACGCAGTGCCTTGGCCCGTTCCCAGGCGGCGCGTTCGACGTCGGCGCCCTCGCCTGCAGCGATGGCGTCCAGGAGCGCGACCTCGCCGATAGCCCGGTCGACGAGGATGTGGATGACGGTGTTGCGATAGAACGCGGCGACGAGATGCTGGTCGGGGGCGATCCGCCAGACCGGCTCGGTGCCGGCCTCGAAGACCGTGAGCACCCCTGAGGCGACGAGCTCCTGCAGGGCCCGGCGGATCGTCGAGCGGTCGGTAAGGTTGGCCGCACCCGCGACTGGCCAGCGGCGGTCGCGGATATAGCGCGCCAGCGGCTCAACGGTGTCGAGCACCCGCTCGAAGGTGAGCGCCCGGTCGGCCCCGAGGAGCGCCAGGCAGACCACCGCCACCGTCGTCACGGGCGTCGCCCGGTTGATCCGGTGGCTGGCGTCGATGGCGACCCGCTCGACGGCCTGCGACGTGTCGTTACCTTCGGCGCGCAGCGTCGCCATCCGCTGACGCAACGGGAAGGGCTCACCGATGGAGACATAGGCCCGGCCGAGTCGGCCACCCTGCGAGCGGGCGAAGCGGATCAGCCAGCCGAGGTCCTCGGGGCGCTTGCGGCTGCCGCGCGCCTCTGCGGTCATCCCGGCGACCTCGTGGAGTTGGTCGTAGACGATCGACACGGGGACGAGCATGACGTCGGGCCCGTCGCTCGCCTCTGCAGCATCGGAGAGATAACGCAGGATGCCGTGCACGGGTGGACGGAGCTTGCCGGTGCGGGTGCGCCCGCCCTCGATCGACCAGGCCAGGTTGGACCGGCGCTGGACGAGGTGGGAGATGTAGCCGCGCAGGGTGAGCCGGTAGACCGGCATCTCCTTGGTCTCCCGCTTGATGAAGATGATCCCCGTGCGGCTGACCAGAGTGCCGACGACCGGCAGATCGAGGTTGGCTCCGCCGAAGGTGAACAACGGCGAGAACCGGCGCGAGGACATGACGTTGGGCAGGACCCAGCCGTCGAGGTAGGAGCGGTGCGAGAACACGATCGCCAGGCTGTGCTCCCGATCGAGGGCCTTGAGCCGCGCCATGTCCTCCTCGTCGACGAGGACATCGTGTGCTCGCATGATCCAGGCGCCGAGTTTGTCCCAGGACTGGGTGGCTCGTGGGTTGTGGGTCGCGACCATCTCGTGCAGATGCTCGGCCGCTTCGGCACGGACCGGGCCGATGGGCAGGTCGTGCTCGGCGGCATACCTCTCCAACGAGGCGGCCAGCCCCGGGTCGGCGAGCAACTCCTGGATGTCGGGTCCGGAACCCGTCACCGCCCCGGCTGCCTCGCGGGCGCGTCGCGCCGCTGAACCGACCCATCCTCGGGCCGTTTCGGCCAGTCGCTGCGCATCCACGAGGACAGGTCTAACGCCCGGTTGGCCTCGGGTCAACCGCTATCCGTCTCCGGAATCACCGCTCAGCAGCGCTCGATCACGGTCGCGTTGGCCATCCCGATGCCTTCGCACATCGTTTGCAGGCCATAGCGGCCGCCGCCGCGACGAAGGGCGTGCACCAGGGTGACCATGAGCCTCGCGCCGGTCGCTCCGAGCGGGTGGCCGAGCGCGATCGCGCCTCCAAGCGGGTTGGTGCGAGCCGGGTCGGCGCCGGTCGCCTTCAGCCAGGCGAGGACGACGGGCGCGAAGGCCTCGTTGACCTCCGACTGGTCGATGTCTCCGATGGTGAGGCCGGCGCGAGCCAGGACCCGCTCGGTCGCGGCAATCGGGCCGTCGAGCATGACGATCGGGTCCGAGCCGACGACCGTGAGCGCGTGGATGCGCGCCAGCGGGGTGAGCCCGTGGGTGCGGACCGCGTCTTCAGAGGCGAGCAGGAGAGCGGCGGCGCCGTCGGAGACCTGGCTGGACACGGCGGCGGTGACCCGGCCACCGTCGCGGACGGTCT
>ERZ724508.2039-NODE-2039-length-11029-cov-5.368416_pt1 | contig 11029 bp, 15 predicted proteins | sample MGYA00376041_ERZ724508 | MGnify/ENA primary metagenome ERZ724508 (study PRJEB28724, sample SAMN07190887) | wastewater metagenome | isolation source: effluent of sewage treatment plant in Hong Hong | place: USA: Christiansburg, Virginia | collected 2016-03-01 ... | reverse complement strand
TGTATCTTTCCAGCGCAACGAATCTGGGCAAGTTGGTTTCAGGAGTGACGATGTCCACGTCGTGCCCCTGCACAACACCACTAGTCTTGGTGGCCCACACGGATGGGAGAATGCCGTTAGTGAACTTGCCCTGATTTAAAAAAATCGGTATACCTTGAGGAAATGTTGTGGGAAAGCGAACTGCCAGTAGTTGTTATCTAGCTTAAAGCTGTCCCTGACTAGCCTGCCCTTCAAAATTTTACACTGCACAAACATTCCCGGATGATCGTGCAGCGGCATCTCCGTCCCTTTTGGCACAAAGAAGAGAGAGATCCGCAGCTTGTCCTCACTGTAAATCTGTCCTTCACTAACTTTGGAGGGGAACTGAGGAAGGGAGAAATTCTCGATTGTGATTTGTTCCATCAGTTGCTGCATGGTGCGGAAGGGACTGCACCATAAGTAAGTTTTTGGTGACTCGAGGTAGGCTCGCTTCATGTTTCTGGCAAGTTGGATGAGACTAGCTTTAGTTGTAGTGGACTGCAGCATCACGATTTACTATTATAACGACGGACAAAGAATTATTCGGCTTTTACACCTCTGGCCATCCCGTTATTTGGGGAATCAGTCTACTGGATCCCATACAGTCGTCTGCTATCATCGGAACAAGTGTTCTAGCGAAGGAAAATTGAGGAGAGAACACACCGGTGGCCCTCAACATTTATTGATTAATCTAAGATATTCAGAATTTGGAGGACCGGAATAACAACCAGACTGCGAAGGTGCCTTTTTGGGACGGATGGTCTGTGATACAATCATAAACATGAAGAACCGCCTTCAGCAAAGTTACAGCCCATGAAAACGCATCAGCTATTGAGTATAGCAGTCAGCCTTGTTCAGTTGAATAGAGCCTCCCGTTTGGAACGTCACCAAATTGGTGCGCTACAGAACCGCCTACTGTTCATTTAAACTGACTTCCTATGCTATATAAATCGGTGGTTGGGGGAATACTTGCGGAAAGAGAATGCTCAGAGTTAAATAATAATCTGGGTGGAATTGTCGAATCAACCGACGATGGCCGGTCGGGAGCCGTCAGGCAGCATCACATTCTTGACACTACAATAGTATTTCACTTGATCGCTGAGGGGTATCGTAAATGAAATATAGTCGGCTTGGAGATGGAAGGGCCCGATGGCAGTGACACCCAAAGAATATTTCTCTGTAGAATCTTAATGTAGCAATTAAGAAGAAAGTAGGTGGTGCAGACAGAGTACAATGTCTTTAGAGAACTGTTCCACGACTATCGCAAGAGGCAGAGTAGGCGGTTGATGTTCAGCAAACCCAATCAAGACGATGACCAGTTACACATTCAAAAAGGAATGCACGCGATGCGAATGACACAAATCATCAACCATCACCAAACCGGAGATGAGAACGACTGGCTTAGCGATCATTCGTACATGGCATCAGAGAAGTTTCTGAGGAAGACAGGGGCGTTTAAGCGAATAACGTTGTCACAAGTCAAACCACCACCGCCAAAGGAAAAAGATAGCAACGCTGAAGCTGTAAAGCAAAGCATCAACTCCCGTGCATTCACCACAAACAATGCAGTAAGAAACTAACCCTATGACGAACCGGAAGACGATCTGCCTAAGATAACTCAAGCAGGCAGCACTCTGACCAAAGAACACACTGAACCAAGTAGGGCAGATGAGCGACCAAAATGGGGAATGCACCAGCACAAGAACCACTGGAAGAGTACATTTATGAAGGGCCTCCTGCCACGCCGGCATTTCTCCTTAGAAGCCGAACGCTACTTCAACCTTCCAAAGAAGCCAACCCTTAATCCTTGGTTCACTCAAACCCAGAAGACCCAAGGCTCTCCTCGCGAGATGCACTCTCTAATCCCACTACGTGGTTGATTCATTACTCTCGATATACATCCATCTCTATCGTCCGCGTAATTACTTCCGGGCTGATAAAATATGCTTCGCCGGATCATCCTACTGCTTGCACTAGCATCGGCTGTGCTTAGCTGCCACTACAGTTGCGAGACTTGCTATCTCGGCAATTCATTTGTAAACTGTACGAAGTGCCTATCGGGCAACATCACTGTCATGCAGGATCCTGACTACTACGAGCCTGTGTTCTTCAACTACCATCGGTATACTGGCACGTGCGGTGCAGAAACCAACTCAGCTGTGAACGGCTACGGCATCGCTCTGCTTTTGTTAGCGGTGAGTGTTTCAATTTTTACTCGGAAGCGCGAATCCTTCATGTTCCTGAACAGCATTCAAAATATCGCCTTTGTCAGCTTTCTGGGCGTGAACTTTGTCAGTCCCGTGAGTTATGCACTGCAGGGACTGTAATACTTCCTCCTCTTCAGCAAAGCCCAAGTGGGCAGGAAATGGACTGACGAGCAGCTCAAAACTAGTGGATTCTACAACCTGAACAGCTTTCTTGGGACCGTTGACTATGTCACTAACGTCATGCAGCTGGATGTGTTCATTGGAGTTATCGGTTTTGCGCTCTTCATAACTGTCTTAGTGGAGAGTCTGTGCATTGATAAAGTCACCGATAGCATCAAACAAAAGTTTATCAAACGCATTGTCAAGAGATGTGTCATCGCAGTCAAGTACCTGTTCTACTTTACCATTGCCGAGCATTTCATGCTCGGTGCAGTGGCTATCAGGTGGGGATCGACTTATTCCGGGGCGAGCATTATGATAGGCTTCTACCTTGCGTTGCTGTTATACTTCTGCGTCTACTGCTACTACCGTTCCATTAAATTCTTCGGAAGTCGAGTGGCTCAATACTGGAACATCGCTCAAAAGATTCTATATGGCATATTAGTTGCCTTTCCGATCACCCCACTGGTGTTACCACTTGTCATGGTTTGTTGTACTATCGTTGAGGCGATATACGAGTGGCGTATGACTGGTCTCGAGCGAAGGTTAATAGTTTACCGTTCAACGGAGTGCATTGTACTGCTTGTACTGGTCGGCTACATTGTCGTTGAATTACAAGGAACAAATGCTGTAGGGTCAAAGGGAATCGCAGCCTTAGCAGTGAGCGTTATCAGCATTTACTCTATTGTTCCGCTCGTGGAACTGTCGGTTCACATTTACTACAGAGTTGTCGCAAATAGAGTCGCTGCGGAGAAGGCAGCTACCGGTGCTGGAGTCCTGAAGGGTCGAATGGTGACTGAATAGATCGCCCTTAGCGTGAATAATCCAGCTGACAACACAAAGGAGATGATGATGGTCAACGAACTTGAATTTAATGAAAGTGGGCTCGAGCAGATCAAACTAGAAGAAGCAAATGCAGATGGTAACCGCCATAACGATATCTACCAATTTGAGGAAGATGCACTGCCAGAGAAGAAGATTGGTAAGAGCCAAGAGGAATCTCAGGATTACGAGCCGGCAACTGGAAAGAAACTGAAGGAAGGCGAAGCGGCAGCTACGGCGATGAAGTTCAACCCACGGGACAACGTTATTGAAATGATGAACATGACCCAGAAGAGCCCGGCCCGTAAACGTGCCGCCCGCGACCCTGCTCGAGAGCAAAAGCTGAAAATGGCTTATGGTATTCCCTGACAACCATAAATCATCCTGCATATCCGTTTAGTTCACCTTGCCTATCGAATCTTTTGTCCCAAGGTGTGCATAAGCGTGTCTTTTTTCCATCCCCTCTAAAAGTTAAAGAAGAGAAAGGATTCCACCGGTGACATCGAACGGTCGCGCTTTCGTTGATTTTTTGGATGGCTGGTAGCTTGTAAGGATGCTAGTGCACTGGTTCCCGCAGGGAACTTCAAATAAGCAGTTCAGCAGTTCGCTAATCATACCGCTGCTCCAAGCGATCTCCAGAAACAATAACCGATCGCCAAAGGAACTTATACCATTCAAGAAGTCTTCTCAGAGTTGTATGATCGCTCTGTCGTGCATCCTCAGTACAGTCTTCTCTCTCTTAACTCCAATCCTGACATCATCAAACATCAATCTTATCGGTCAAGCCAACCAACGATCCTAATTTGTTCAAGCCACTCCAACCAAATGCGAGTCCCCTCCTTGTACTCTCCGGTTGCCTGTCAATCCTACTGCCAATCTCCCAGCAGGATATTCCTCGATAACGGTATTAAATTTATCCGGTCATTTCCAAGATCGAACTAACTTCAAAGCCTCGCCAGCTCGCAAAACAATCATTAATTACAACCAAAACAGCAAGCAATGTTCAACTACACTAACCACGTGCATCCCCACCACACCCACTACAGCACTGACTATGTCACTGACTACGTGACTCCAGTCTACTCCACCCCCTCCTACTCGACCACCACCATCATTAACGAGCCCTGCTACGTTCCCACCACAACTACCTACATCGAGCCAGTTGTGCAAACTACTACCTACGATACAGGATACTGCTCATCCAGCTATTCGACTGGATACGTTCCTTCTTGCTCGACGACTACCTACTACGAGTTCTGATAGTGCCTGTTCGATCAATTGTGAAGCAAGAGTTTCGGGTTGTCTTGTTAATGAAAGAGGTCCAGCGAACATATAGCATAGCTGTCCTTCTCAACTGCCAGCCAGTCAAATGTTTTTTGGCAGTTGCGCTATTAGCCGGAAGCGAAAACCTTGAACTGAACTGATAACTACGAAGCTCGTGCACCCAACGACAGTCAGCTCCAAGAATAAACTGAGAAAGTGCTGGGACTGGTATTCAGCCGGGATTGTTTATTATTAAAATTGGGCATTCATGGATGATTCAGTTTCGCGCCTACTTCTATCCGATAGTCTTTGCAGAGCCCGTCTTCGACCAGATGCACCGATTACAGCCCTTTGAAATTTAAATATTCATGCCTCCTGCCAAACTGCTTAAAGTAGACGCAGTCCACCATCACTTCGTGTCGACTTTGCGTTTGATCTAGGATACAATAGCTGCCAACTGCTCTGGTTTGGAGCCACTCTCCAGCATGCTCACTAGAATTGATAGGGTATTGCGGTCGATTCCACACTTCATCAGCATGCTCATTTCGTAGAGTGCGTCCAACGTCTGCCTTGCATCCTCCATGTCCGTCGCGCTGGTGTTGCTTGGCATCACCATGTTTATGTTGTTCATTCCTGGAACAATGATAAATTATACTCATCCACAGGAGCTCCCATCTACCTCCTCCACACATATCAATATAGCCCACTGGCCTACTGCATACCTGCGCCGTATAATAAATTATTCACCCCAACAATTCATGTCGGATCAAATTCTCTTCGGCGACCTAGCCACCAGCGCAACGACCGCAGCTTACCAGCAGTGCCTCGAAAAGTGCAGCACTACCGCTTACGACAAGGTCCTCAACGAGCAATGCAACTGTACACCACTGTCCTAATGCAGATAGCTGTGGAACAAATGTCGGACGCAGCCTAGTCAGCTTCCTGGGAACTCTCAAGGGCTTCAGCAACCAAAACAACATTTGATAGACGAATCATGACAACCACGCGGATCATTGTTTGAACACCTCAGCAAGAATTTCTGCTTGCTATTCGTCGTGACGGGTCTTCTTGCCGCAGGCTGGGCTTGCGCTGGTTTTTCTGCTGACTTGGGCGATAGCGTTATGCGCAATCAGTCCTTCCTTCTTTAGTTCGTCGAGGATCTATGGTTAGGAAGTGATAATACCAGCTGGATACGCGGTTCCATATAAGTCCAAGCACCACTGTTCTTGTGCTCCTCCTGGAACCAAACGAAGTGGGCGTTGCGGTAGGGTTCCACGAGCTTCTTGAAGTAGTCGAAGGGGAAGGGTGCTAACTGTTAGATTCTAACGATAGCCACGTCCTGCATAATTTTGGTGGTACCTTTGCATTAAGCTCATTTCGCTTGTCGAGAAGACTGTAGTAGCCCTGCCCAGATACCACGATGACCTTCTTGATTTCCTCAGGTTTCACGAGCTTTTCGGGCTCAGATTCGGGCATCACCGTGAAGAACCGCAGTCCACTTTCGAACAGGTTGTAACTAGACATAGCTGGTTTGAATTTCAGTAGCTTCTTTGACACCAGGTTGATAAGGGGCTTGCGGAACTGCCTTCTCATTTGCCTTCTGAGAGCGTGGAAGTAATTTGCAGCGAACGAACAGTTAATGATCTGCATGTTGGAGTTCAAAATCTGTCGCTTTATGCGCGTCTTTCGACCTTGAGTGACAGCTGCAAGGTCTTCACTCATGAGCTGCAAGAAACGCTCCATTCGAGCGGAGCTGTGTTCTGGACCTTGACCATCCATCCCGTGAGGAAGGTTGAGTACCAGGCCAGACTCAACACCCCACTTGGTTTCTCCAGAGCTAATATAGTTGTCGATCACAATTTGAGCACCATTCGCGAAGTCTCCGAACTGTGCTTCCCAGATACAGAGGGTGTTCGGGTTGGTGATGCTGTAGCCATATTCATACCCGAGTACAGCATACTCACTGAGGAGGGAGTTCTCGATTTGGTAGTTGAGATGATCCTTCTCTTCCAGCAAGCTGTGCATTGGGTAGTACTTTCTATTGGTCTTTTGATCAACGAGTACGGCGTGACGATGGCTAAAGGTTCCGCGCTCGACATCTTGGCCGGAGAATCGAACATTAAAGCCTTCCTTGAGAAGCATCCCAAAGGCAAGTGACTCAGCTGTAGCAAAGTCGATGCCAGTGCCAGCCTCGATACTTTCCTTGCGCTGATCATAGATCTTCTTAATCATGGGATGCACATTCAAACTCTATGGAAGGGTTGTCAGCTTCCTACCAATCTATTTGAGTTCCCTTGGATCGATACCAGTGTTTTTAATGTTACCGAGTTGCGAGAGATCCACAACACGATGGAACGGTGTGTGTGTCCATTTCTTAATGTCGAAATTGGTCGAAAGACTCTCGTTGTAGCTCTGTCTGAAACGGTTGAGTTCCTCATCCCACATCTTCTTCTTCTCGTCCTTTGTGATCACACCTTCCTCAACCAGTCGATCAGCATAGATGCTGTAGATAGTGCGATGCTCATTGATCTTCTGGTACATCATTGGCTGTGTGAATGCAGGTTGGTCCTGTTCGTTGTGACCGTAGCGTCGGTAGCCGATGACATCGACGAAAACATCGCTCTTGAATTTTAGGCGATATTCAACTGCAAGCCTCATTGCTTGATCTACAAGTTCTGGCTCATCTGCATTAACGTGGATAATTGGTGCCATGATAGACTTTGCAACGTCGGTACAGTATAGACCGGTACGAGCTTCAGCAGGTGTAGTGGTAAAGCCGATTTGGTTGTTTGCTACCACGTGAATAAGGCCAGATATCTTGAAATGGTTGAGTTTCTCCATGGAAAGTCCTTAGAAGCAGATACCCTGTCCTGCCAGAGCAGCATCACCGTGAATCAATACACCCATCGTCTTTTTGCCTTCTTCGTCTTTAAAGTGGTCACGAACTGCACGAATGTTACCCATGAGCACTCCATTGACAGTCTCAAGGTGAGACGGATTCGCCAAGACACACAGCCTCACATCGTGACCGTCAATGGTAACCTTTTCGCTGGCTCCGAGATGATACTTGACATCGCCTGAGCTTCCCCAGCTATCTTTGTCCACCCCGCCATCTTGCTATTGGAACTCAGCAAAAATCTTTTGCAGAGGCTTCTTAAATACGTTGGCGAGGGCATTTAACCTTCCTCGATGAGCCATACCGAATCCGATGTACTCGACCTTGTACTTGGCAGCTTCCTCAACAATGGCGTCTACCTCAACTACCACGTACTTAACCCACTGATCAGCGTATCGACGCCCTCGACTCCAAACCTCTTGCTGGTCTTGAGCCTATCGCTGAGGAACGAGTTGAAAACCTCAACACTGTTGAGATGCTTGAGGATCTGCAGTTTACGCTATTTGGTGACCTTGGTCTCGACGAGAGACTAACACCGTTGCATCAGCCAAAGCTTCTCCTCCTCGTTGACGATATGCATGTATTCGAAACTAATCTTACCACAGTAGAGGATAGCTAGGCGCTGTTGCAGCTCTCTCAATGTCCAAGTTTCCTTCTCATGAACCAGGGACTTTGTAAGGATACGAATTTACAGAAACTCGCCTCGAGATGGCTTCATGCTGTGGGAACCTGAATGGCGTATCGATATCAGCCTTCGAATGATTGTTCTTCGCATCGAGTTCCTTCATCTCATGCCGATAGATCTTTCCGAATTATCTGTAGTTCTGCAGTGCTGAATAGTTGGCAGTGTGTACATAGTGGATCCACGTTGGCCAACTCATGACCGCGTAACTCGTAGTAGCGGATCAGCTTAAAGGCTTCCAGGACAAGCTGCTTTTCTTTAGATATGTCCTTCTAGCTGACAGTTGTGATGGCATGTTCGGGCTGATGCTCCACGGGTCGGTAGCTCTTGAAGAAGCCATGCCACTGTTCGCTGACACTCTGCGGGTCCACTTGCCAAGCCTTGTACATCTCACCAAGGTAGCTGTTGCCTAAACTGCTCCGATGCAGTAACTCACGGTTCAACACCTTCGTCAACCTGCGCAACATTCTCACGAAATTATAAGGATTGGTACGGCATTCCACCATCGACAAATTCAATAAGAAATAGCCCACGATCACTCCATGTCGTAAGCGGGTCGCCTGCCCTTCTTTTTATCATCTCGACGCTTTGAGCGTTTACTCTCCTCACTTTATTCGAGCTGCTCTTACTGGATCATTCCGCGCTGAAGAGTGCGAGGGTTTGAAGGCTAATCGTACTACTCGTCGACTTACTGGACCTGCATGTCATCACCTTCGTAGAACTCGCGGAAGAATTCATAGTAGTTGAGGTGCTGCAGGTCTTCGCTGACCAGAGATAGCCTTCCGACTATGAGTTCGATGTAGGCTGCTTGTAGTTCCAACTGTTTGAAGAGATCTTAAAGGTCTGCCTTGCTGATAGTGTCAGGACCGTTTCGTTTTTGCTCGAACGCTGCTTGCAGTTCATTGGCGTACGTCGTCACCATTTCGGCGATGCGCATATCCATCGCCTATTCCTCCTCCTCTTCTAACAGCGGAAAAGGTTTAATGAGTTTATGGAGCTTTTCTGTAAGCTTCTGCATGTTCAAGGAAGCGCCTTCATCGAACCGTTCTGGGTTGTCGAAGAAGTACTGCAGCACTCTGCTGATGTGTTGCTCACTGAGGAAAAATGGTGAGTTTTGGAGCATGCTTGTGAGCTCCCCAACCTGGAATTCAGCCTCGCCGGACTCCATAATATCCTGTTTGAGCTACTAAAAGGGGTAACGCTGCGCTCGCATCCTATACGTCAGCAGTTCGGAGATTTCAGCGAGTTATTTCTTATGGGGATTTTTTGTCGTTTTCCCGGCTTTCTTTTTCTTGCTTGAGCTTTTCTTGTCTTCCTTCTTGTATAATACCTCCTCCTCGTTCTTTTCGTCGTCCTCTGCGAAGTCCTCCTTATACTCTTCATACTTCACGCTGGATTGTTCGGTGGGCTTGGGAGTCTTCTTAGATTTCAAAGCTTTTTCTGTCTCAGCTTTATCATCCACCTCGAATTATTCGTTGTCATAGGAGTCTCCCTTCCCCTTATGCTCGAGGATTGGGTCAGCTTCTGGCTTCTCTTTGTGGACCACTGCAGATTGTTTTTGAGGGTCCTCACTAATACTGAAGGCTAGTTGACTCTTGCTTTGAGACTATTCAGCTGAGGGTGCCTCTTGCGACTAAGAATGAGCCTTCTTTGTGTTGGAGGCAGCGGCAGGTGCCTATTTCACTGGTTCTGCTGCATCGGGTTTAGACTATCGTTTCAAGGGTTCTTTCTTCTCTGGGCTTGGCTGCTCCTTCGAAGGGGTATGTTGTTGGACTGCTGATCTTATGCTCTGCTGATGCTTCAGAAGTTACTCGACTTTTGCTTCGAGCTCAGCATTCTTCTTCTTGAGGATCTCAACTTCATTTAGAGTTTTGTTGCTTTTGGTATTTTACGTCGTTGTTGGTCCTGCAAGCTTCCCGCGGTTTAGTTGCGGAGCTGCCTGGGGCTTGTTCTTCTCCTCTCGAAGTTTGCTGATTTGCGCTGTCAGGTACTCAACCTCTCGTTTCCCGTCAGAGATCCTTCGCTTGGCAATATCAAGGTCTTTCTGTAACTTCTTTTATCTTTCCATGGCCCGTGCCTGGCTGATTTTGAAACTCTGCTCGATATTCTGCAGCTCATCGGTGATGTGCTTGTTGGTATTGATGAGGTTATCATTTTACGCAAGTTTGGTGTTTAAACTCAGCTAGAGATCCTCCATCCTTTTCTGCATATTGCTATCGAGTTCCTGTCGCTCCATTAACTCCTCGATAATGCCACTCAACCGAATCGACTCATCGATGAGCTCTACGTTCAGCACAACGGGTACATTTATTTTCCATCTCAAGCTCGCTAATTTTTGTGTACTTCACTGTCTTCTTAAGCTTCTTGGCTTCGGCGTTTAGGAGTCTCACGTCATCTTGAGCCTCCCTCAGCAACTTTTTAAGCTTTGTTATCATCCCGTGGTCTTGGTTGCTTCCGCCACTTCCACTGTTGTACATCTTGTTGTCATGATCGACGGCTCTCGAGAGCTTCTCTTTCTCACGTTCGAGTACTGCCACTTTGGTCTTCAGCTTCATGTTCTCATCGATGATGCCGTGCATATTCTCTGCGTTGTTACTCAGCAGTACGTTTCAGCTGGAGTGCCTCGGAGTACAGTCGTTCTTTGTCGTGGTATATATGCTTCGGCATGATGCGAGTGAATTATCCAGTAGCCACCTCTATAGGCTTGGCAATGTTCATGAAGCGTCGTTGATGACTGGCTGACTGCATCCTATTTTTGTTTTTTTGGCTCTCGGTCTTCATTGGTTAGCGACCCACGAACTGGTCACGACTCTCCTGATCGGACAGGTCATCATCCTGTTAGGTGGGACGCTGGCCAGGCTTCGCAGATTTGGGACGCATCATCATCGATGAGGTTGTTATTGGTAGTTATACGGTTATAATTTTTTTCGGGTGGGGCTCGCCTGGCCCCTCAACGGCTCCCTACCCGCATATTGCATTTCC
>ERZ724508.2036-NODE-2036-length-11031-cov-4.169825_pt1 | contig 11031 bp, 17 predicted proteins | sample MGYA00376041_ERZ724508 | MGnify/ENA primary metagenome ERZ724508 (study PRJEB28724, sample SAMN07190887) | wastewater metagenome | isolation source: effluent of sewage treatment plant in Hong Hong | place: USA: Christiansburg, Virginia | collected 2016-03-01 ... | reverse complement strand
CTCAGCCCAATACCACGATGAATTGTCGCAATTCCCAAGACTTTTCATTTGTGCATCAGCCATCTCAGTCCTCTCCGGGCGTCTGCCCAACTATTCAATCAACCGGAAAGCCCTGACGGGCTTCCGGTTATCTCAGGCGTTACCCTTCACGCTGGCGAGTGTGGCATCCAGCTTCTCGACGTAACCCTTGAGATTGTGCTTCTGCTGGAAATACTCGGATGCGTATGCCGCCCAGCCGACAACTTCATCGCGGGCTTCTTCCAGCGCCTCCACCAAAACTGCCTGCTGACGCTCAAGCTCTGCGATGCGCTCCCGTGCGTCGTCAAGGTCTAGCGCCATGTTGATTTCACGCTGTGCTTCCGCGCTCTGGTCGGGCGGGGCGAGGTAGAGCTTCGTGCCAATCGGTAAGTTCTTGTGTTCGGCGTACAACGCGACCCTGCTTCCGCTTGGCCCGTTGTACGGGACAACCTCCGCAACCGGCTCCTGCGCGACAGGCTCGAAATACTCCGGGCGATCCCGGAACACCGCCTCAAGGGCGGGGCGCGTAGGCTTGTCGCGGAAGTCCGGCTCGGCCTTCTCAGGCTTCGGCGCGGCGGAGATCACTGGAATGCTCACAGGCTGAATGTACGACGCGGGTGTGTTGGTGCCGTTCATCTGCTGCCAATCGTTAGCGGCCTCCTCTGTGGCGAACAGCGCCATGAATCCTTTTGTGCCGATCATCCAGACGTAATCCGGCACCCGGCACTCGGCTTCGATAGCGCGTTTTGCCGCAAGCCATCCTTCCCACGCCCAATAAACAGGAGTGTTTTCAGAATATGGGTTGGTTTGCGTAAGTGCGTCTTTGTCCCACCAATCATTAAATTCGTCAGTCATTTCAACACCTCTACCTTCAAAGCATCAACGCTGTTGGTCAAATCTTCGTACAGGTAGTCAGGCAGCATCTTGCCAGTGCTGAAGCTCCACGATTCCAAAGCTGACAGCAGACGCAGCAGGTCTAGCATTTGTTCCTTAGTCATTTCCCCTTGCTCCTTTCCATCTCAGCAGCCGCCAGCATCCCGGCACGACTGCGCGCCTGCGCGACTGGCTGCACATGAACGCCATCTTTTAAAATCTCACCACAGTTCTGACAGCACGAATGATTCGGATGGTCCGAATCTATCTCATATTCATGAGTACATTGCGGCACCGCTTCCACCCAGATCACACCCTGCGCCCGCAGCCGATCGCGCTCGAAACGCTGGGCAAGATGGACGAGGCGTTCAAGGAATTCCGCATCGCCTTCTTCGTGGATGTAGATCTTCGCTGCACTGGCAGCTTCCTTCGCCAGTGCCGCCACCTGTTCGCGTGTCGCTTTCATTTCGCAAGCTCCTTGTCGATTGCTTCGTCTATTACGGAGTCAAGATCACACCCAATGAATCTGACATTCAGGCTATCCGCGTTCGGAAGCTCGCGAAGCCAACGATACCGCTCCGCATCTGTCTGCGCTGCGGCAAGTTCATAGTTGGCACAGCGAACGTCAGACAGAAGGCGCTCGTTTGTTGTTATCGCCGCTTCAAACTTTTTGGTTTCTGCGGCGAGTTCCGCCTTGAGCTTGGCGTTCTCTGAACGCAGGCTTATCAATTCACCAGCGACGTTGCCTGCTTCAACAGGGTTTCCGTTTTGGTCAAGAACTATTGTCATCTTCATTCTCCCTTCCTGACGGCACCAATCCACTTGACCACATCCTCGCACTTCTCGATGCCGAGAAAGTTGGCGAACTCTTGGCAGACCTCCGCATCATGCTCACGCAGCGCGGTGAGGTCGGGCTGGAGGGCGAGGGCGTCGTAATCTTCCTGCGTGAATTTCGTGCAGCGTTGCAGAGCAGCGTCCTTCTGCTTGATGCACACCTGCTGCGCGAGCAGGGCTTTGGCGACTTCTTTTGGATCGCTTGCCGGGAAATGCAGTTGCAGATCTGCAATCAGTTCAGTGATGTTCATTTCCAATCTCCTCGCAGGTCACCCGCCCACTGTCCGTTTCCGCGCTGCAGCCTTTCGCACAACAAGGGTTGGTCGAAATGACTAAGCCAGACAGGGGCGAGTGATCTGCTATGTGCGGTTCGGGTTCCTTTTGAGAACGCCCACTGCACGGGTTACACGTCTCCGTAATTTGCAGTGTACGGGTTGTCCTGGTCTAGTTCTTCGAGGTCGTACCCCAGCTTCTGCAGCTTTCTCCCAGATTCGTACATCTGTATTTCTGCGGGAGTGGCCGTGCAGTCTTGTTGAAAGCAGAATGGCCCTTCCTCCCCTTCGTGGGTTCCGTGACTTGGGCACATGGCGTAGTAGCATTCGATCGTCATAGCACCACCTTTTTCTCGAGGACCCGACCGACCACATTACGTGCATAGAAACAATCAGTGTGATCCTCGTGCTGAACCATGCTGACCAACTTCTCCCCCGCGTTGCTCGGCGGACAGAGCTTCCATGCCGGCTCGGTTGGCGGCGCCAGCAGCCATCCAGCCGCCCACAAGCAGGTCGCGAAGAACGCGCCGGTAAAGAAATTTGACCAGGTCATGTCATCCCCCTTTCGCTTCGGCGATTGCCAGTCGGGCCATGCTGGCGTAATGTTGGCACAAGACGGCTTCGCCCATTGCCGCGCCGTTGCCGTGGTTGTCGTTGGCGTACAGAATGCGTTCCAGCGCGACCAGAAGTTTGGGTGCTGCCTCGGCAATACGTATCTGGCGGGAAGCTTCATCGCAGTTAGCGGTGAAGTTCTCATCCATCAGAAAAGGCTTGCTCTCGATGTTGATGTGGGTAAAGGAAATCATTTTCCGCTCCTCAGTTCAAACAGACGTTGTTCCCGTTGCCAGTACCGCACATCTTCCTTGAGCTGCCCGATGCACTTGAAGTTGGCACTCGTCGCTTGTGCGATGGCCAGCTCGAACTCGGTGAGCCAGATCATCGCAGAGTAGAAGTAGTGCAACATCACTGTTTTTCCTCTTCTTCAATGATCTGCACCTGAAGCCGGGCGTACTCTTCGTCGCTGACTAGCTCCATCAGATCGACGCCGTATTGCTTGTCGCGGATGGAATAGATTTCAACCTCCGCTGGCTCGGGAGGGTAGCCGGGATCACCGTTGCGCAGGTAGTTGCGCCCGGGGAGGCCTGGAGTGTAGATGTAGAAGCACACCACCTCGCGATCTTCACTGCATTCGTCTGACTCAAAGGTGAGTGCGGTTTCGTAGGTGCTGTATTTCATCTTGATGCTCCTTTCTAAGCTGTGACGTCATTATCCTCCAGCTTGAATTAAAAGGCAAGTATCTTGTTGGCCACGCTCTCCTTCGCTTCTAGTGCATCCACGATCGACTCGTCAATCGTTCCCTTGGCTATGAGATTGATGTAGACAACGTCCTCTGTCTGACCGATGCGATGCGCTCGATCTTCTGATTGAAGTCTGTCAATCAGCGAAAAGCTGTTGCTGAAATAGATCATATAAGATGCTCCTACGAGCGTGAGGCCTGTTCCGCCTGCCTTTTGTTGACCAAGGAACGCTTGCGCGTTGCCGTTCTCGAACGAGTCTATCGCAGCCGTGCGATCGTCTTTGCCGATGTCCCCGTGATATTCAACAAACTCAATCCCAAGAGACTTGAGCGCATTGGCGATGTCTTCGATTTCGACCTTGTATTTTGCCCAGATGATGACCTTTTTCTCATTCTCAATCACGATGTCTTCGATCAGCGATTTAAGAAGCGAGATCTTGTTGTTGTCGCCTTCTATCCTTACCGGCTCGGAAGCATCGGGGTGCAGATAATACCCAGACGTGATCTGAGACAGCTTGCCGTAAACAACAAGTCTTGTCATCGGAGTTTCTTCCCCGTTGAGCTCAATTCTGCTCTCGTCTCTGGCCTTCTCATATATTTTTGTCTGAGCAGGCGTCATCTCGAAATAAACGTTTTTGTAAATCTTTTCAGGCAGATCGAGGCAATCTTTCTTCAGCACGCGGAATGAGTGCGGTTCGATGAGAGCCTTGAGCTTGTCGAGGTTCCTGTATCGCGGCTTGCCGCTCGCGTCTCGCGCAACGATCTGCGGCGCTCGACGAAGACCCTTCGATCTCATCAAATTTTGCATCATGCGGCTATCTGCAGGCATCATGTCTGCGTATTCGGCCTTGAATGCAAAATATGAAGTCGTCCCAAGGATGCTTTCATCAAGGAACATGAACTGAGAAAAAGCCGAGAATGGAGACCCGTCGATCGTTGTCCCGCTCATGATGCGACGATACGTGCTATGCTTTTTGAGCCTTTGAAGTTCCTTGGCTCTGGCCGTCGTAGGATTCTTGAAGTTCTGACTCTCGTCACCGACGATCATCAACCTTGAGCATGACTTGCAGAATTTTTCGGCGGCTTCCACACCCCGCTTCGTCTGCAGTGCGTCCCAGTTCATAGCAAAGATTCTTAGCACGGACGGATCTCTTTCGCTCATCAATGCATCGAGCGCCGCTTTTTCCTTTTTGCGCATGCTGGCAGACCACTCCGCCTTGGCATGACGAACGTAATCCGGCATGTGCTTCGGGATCTCACGCAATATCCAGTTGGTGTGAACACCATTAGGAGCGAACACCAACACACCATCGAGCTCGCCGCTGGACCAAAGATCGGCGATATTATTGATGATGATGAACGTCTTGCCTGTGCCTTGTTCCGCAAGCAATGCAAAATATTCTCGTCGACCGAACTTGTTCAAGCATTCAAGTTGGTGCGCGAACGGCTTTGTCTTGAACTTTTCCATCAGAACCCCGCGATCAATGCATTTCTAAGATCATCCTTCTGCTCTGCGCTGACAATCCTGCCGACTGCGCACCACATAGATTTTGTAATCATTTCAGAGACCGTCATTTCGTTGAATTCGTCGGCCCACTTGCCGTGCACCAACATCTTTCGCTTGTCGGTTGCAACGAAGATATAAGCGTTGCCGTTAGCCTTGAGTTGTCGCTTGATCCAGTTTTTTTGATCTTGGCTGAGCTTGTGATTCGACCCGAACAGCGCCGTGCTTGGCCTAACAGGCTCGGTCGGTGCTTTTATTTCAATCCAGAATTCTGCCCCGTCGATGCAAGCATTAACATCAAGATTGCCTACACCGACAATGTTTTCGAATCGGTCGATCCTGTCGAAGCTGCCGCGACAGACAGCTTCCTTGAGCCAATTATAGGCTGTCTTCTCGTTCATTCCATCACCTTGAACTTTGTTATGAATCCGAATCTGATGTTGTTGAAGAACTTCGCTCGCACAAGCATGTGCGCTCCTTCTGGAACGTTCTCGATGAACCACTTCCCTCCATTGCCGCCGTGCTTGAATCCATTCCAATCCCAACGACCGATGCGGCACCCGATCGCTCCCGTGTCGTCTCGAAGGCGCATGTCGGCGAACTGCGTTTGGCCTTTGAGGATCTCACCGCCGCGCTTTTTGACGTTGACATCTTCGTTCGCGTCGCGCGAGTTCTTGTAAATCACCTCGCCCATGAACACCCGCTCTTCGCCGTGCGGAATATTCTCGTCAGAGACGATCTCTTCGATCGTGAACACCCTTCCGCCAACACCCGCTTCGCTTGGATTCTCGTAGATTTGCTTGTACTTGCTGCTGAACGGAAATATGTCGTCGAACAGGTTTTCGCACGCATTGATCTTGTCGATGTCTTTCTGAGTTAGACGACCGGCGTTCCGCGCCTCAACGAACTTCGCAGCGCTAGCTTCTCCGATGCCCTTGAGCGACGTGAAACCGCCATACAGAATTCCGTTCTTCACGCACCAATTGACTTCTGAGAGTTGCAGATCGAACGGGACATATTGAACCCCTTCCTTGACCATCTCGCGAAGCAACTCGACTGCGCTGTCTTCGCTCTTTGCGTTGCGCAAGTTGGCCGCAGCGAATTCAAGCGGGAAGTGCGCCTTGAGGTAGGCGGTCCAATAGCTGATCACAGCGTAGCTGAAGGTATGGCTGTTATGCGTGACAAGGCCTCCGTCGACCACGTAGTTGTGGTGCTCAGGCATTTCGATGTCGTAGGTCATCAACTTTCCAACAGGAGACGACGAAACCAGCCTCTTCGAGAATTGAATGTGGCCTGCGTCGAATGGCGTGTCCCAGTCTCCTGCCATCTTGTGTCTCGTCTTGTGGCAGCTGCTACAAAGCCAGGAAAGGTCATCCATCCTGATCAGGCCGTGGTTGTGATCATTGTGATGAACTTCCATTCTGCTTTTCACTTGGCCGCAATCTTCGCAAGGCGCGTTTGTTTTGCCTCCCTTGAAGTCTCTAATGGCAACTTTCCTTCCAGTTTTCTTTCCGACAGGCAATCCTGTTGGCTTTCCTCCGTGCGACTCTCTTTTCAAGCACAGAAACTCGTCCCCGATCGATGCGTCTCCGCACGGGCGCCAATCTCCGTTGATCAAAAACTTGTGATCTGGCGTGCAGCGCGTCTTCGATCCGTCATCAAAGACCAACTCAACACACTCTTTCTCTCCGTTCTTGTGGATGTTGAATGCTATCTGCGGCTTTCCTTTCCCGTCAGGGAACAAGGACAGAAGCCTTGGCATAGAGCGTTGCTGCTTGATCCATGGAGACGGATTCTCGATATATTTCTCATACAACCTCTCTATAGGACACCAAATTGGAACGCCAGCATTGTTTGCGGTTATTCTCACCAGTGTGCCTTCTGCCGCGCACTTATTCATCTGCCATGCGCCCATGGCGTTGATCGTCTCCCAAGTCTTGCGAGCAGCCTCTTCATCAACTCCTTGGCTCTCCGCACCGACCTTGAATTTCTCCCAGTAGGTGTCGAAGAATTCCTTGCCCATACGCTTGCTCATCGCCTTGCGAATGGTGCTGGTTTCTTTCCAGTCGAACTTGCCGATCTCTCGCACGATCGCGAGTGTCTGTTCTTGATAAACGGGCAGGCCGTAAGTCTCCTGCATGTGCTGTTCGACGAGCGGATGAATTGGTTCGTAGGGCTGGCCTTTGGATCGCTTTACGTACTGATCGGTTACGCCACCGCCAAACGGCCCAGGACGAGCCAGCGCGGTCACGGCGTCGATCTCCACCAACGACTTGAACTCCATCTCCTTGGAGATCGATCTCAGCGCATTGCCCTCAAACTGAAAGATGCCGCACAGACGCTGATTGTTGAATATTTCGTAGGTGGCCGCGTCGTCGAATTGAAGATTGTACCAGTCGACATCGACGCCAGAATCTTCCAGGATGCCTAGGGTGCGCAGACCAAGCACGTCGATCTTGAGCAGGCCCAGCGACTCAGCAGCGCCCTTCTCGATGTGCGCGATTCCATCCTCGTCCACGACACAGAACTTGGTGATCGGCTCGTTGCAGACAAGCAACCCGGCAGCATGCACGCCTGTGTGGGATGCGTGACCTTCTAGTCGCGTTGCAAGCTCGACGGACGGGTACATCTCCAGCAACTTCTTGCCCGGTTCAGTCGTCTTGAGCGTGTCCTCCAAGCAGTTGTTTGCGCGACTGTCTGCCGAACTGCGCTCAATGATCGCAGCCTTGACGCCTGCGGTTGCAATCGGAGGTATGCCAAGAGCCTTGCAAACCTGAATCAACGCGCTCTTAGGCTTGAGTTGGTTGATCGTGCCGATGTGCGCAGTATTCTTGAAGCCGTATTTCGCAGCCATATATTCGAACACCATCCCTCGCTTGTCGTCCGGGAAGTCTAGGTCGATGTCGGGCAGGTCCGTGCGGCTCACGTCAATGAATCGCTCGAAGTAGAGCTTCGGCGGGATCGGGTCGATCTCTGTGATTCTGGAAAGGTAGCAAACCAGCGAGCCTGCAGCACTGCCACGGGATGGCCCGACCAGCATGTGCTGCTTTGCGTACTTGGTCATGTCGGCGACGATCAGGAAGTAGCTTTCAAAGTCCTTTGATCTGATCAGCTCAAGTTCGTAATTCAGGCGGCTCTCGTATTCTTCCGTCCATCGCTCGCTCATCTTCCTGAATTCGATGCCTTCTCGGCAAAGAGCCTCAAGGTCGCCATCAACGCGCACCATCGGCGCAGAAGGAAGAACTAGTCCTGCGCACGCAGAGGCAATCTCTTGCGCGGCCTCCTCGTTGCCAACGCCCTCTAAAATGAACTGAGGCGTCGGCTTCATCGAACCTCCAATCAGCTCGAATATTGCGTCGTCTTCTTCATAGCAGAAAGCGTTGTCTGAAGTGTTGATTGTGCTGAGTCCGAACTTCTTCGCCAAGGCCGTCTTCTTTGCATTGAGAATTCTGCTCGAAGGGTTCAAGTCGATTATCGGGCGGCATTGCTCGACGAACTTGTCTTCAACAACGTCACCGCAAAACTTGAAGATATTGTCGCTCATCGACAGAATGTCGTCCTTGAAGAGACGAGCAGTCTTGCGGCGACCTTGAATCTTCTGCGAATGGGATTTGGACGCAAACTCGTAAAGCTCGCTGAGACCGTCCTGATTCTTTGCGATGAACCACATCGCAGGAGTTGGGCAGTCGCCGTCTTCGTCTGTGACGACTATCTCCATGCCAAGCATCGGCTCGATGCCGGCCTTCTTGCATTCATTGAACCAACGAACGTGGCCCCATGAACTCTTGTCCACGATCGCTGCGGCCTTGCAGCCGATCTCTTTCAGGCGCTGAATGCACCGGCCGATTGGCACATAGGTTTCGCCGAAGTTGTATTCAGTTCTGATCCGAAGCTGTATCATTTGCGTAGAATCCTGCAGCGACCAACATTTCGAAAAGCGCCTTGACGTCGTCAAGAGCCCTGTGTGTTTGCGCCAAAGGCTTGCCGACCTTCTTCTCGTAAAGTTCGGTGAGCTTCATCCGACGACCATATTCGTGCCTGAACTCCTGCACCGTGCAAATCGTCTCCTTCGGCCAAGGAAACTCCTTCGGCCATTCTGCTCTGGCGATGTCGTTCCGGAGCATGCCTGTGTCGAACGGAGCATTGTGAGCGATGAGCCTGTCCGCTCCGACGAATAGATCCTCAACCTGCTGAAGAATTTCCTTGAATGCCGGCTTGCCTTCCAAGTCTTCGTTCTTGATGCCTGTGATCTTTGTGATCTCGTCTGTGATCAATTCTCCTGGATGAACCAGCCATTCGTGCTCAGAAAGGACGACACCATCCTGCACCTTGATGAATGCCAGCTCGATGATCTTTGGTTGTTCATTGAGAGGAGCGCTCTTCGGCTTGAGCAGGCCGGTCGTCTCTGTGTCCAGGATGATGTCGATCATATATTTTCCTTGTTGAATATCTTTCTCTTGAGCATCTCTGCCTTGGTGGCTGCCTTGGCGGGCTGCAACTTTGCCGCACAAGTGTTGCACTTCCACCGTTTCTTTCCGTCTGCGCCAACAACCCTCTTTTGCGCGGGCGTGACCCAGCAGGTCTGGCACATCTTTGGTGCTGGTTCGGTCAATGTTCTGCCTTTCTTGTTTAAAGTTGTAAACCGGTAACTTATAACGCGCAGAGCCGGGGTGCGCGATCAGACGAGCCGGCTTTCAGTCCGGCGCTCAGATTACTTCTCGATGCGAACGATGAACTTCAGATCCACACCGAGGATTGCGCGGGTGTCGTAGATCACGTAATTATACTTCCTGCCGTTCGCGATCAGGAACGGATTGGTGTGGCTATCGGTGAAGACTTCCTGCGCGGCCAAGATGCCTTTCTCGGCGAAGAACTTGCGCCATTCAGTCAGTTGCTCGGCTGTGACATGCATGCCGAGGTGGCTAACAGAATTGGCGCGATCAGGCTTGGCCATCCAGTTATTGCCATCGGTGTAGTGCAGCACCTCAAGTTCTCGCGCCTTTTCCAGACCCGTGTAGTTGAAGGCGAGGTCGGCGCCATTGCGACCTTCAACGCCGAACACCGATCCGGACGCAACGACATGATCCAACGCCCACTCTTCCAGGCCGATCTCTTTCAGAAACGCGATGGCGACTTCCGGATTCGGCGGACAGAGAGCGACTTGCTCAATCTCGAAGCGCGGCATCAGAATCCTCCTTCCAGAAACTGCTCAACTGCCTTCTTGGCGATGGCGCGGCTCGGGCCTTGTTTGGCGCCTTCTTCTGCCTTCGGGTAGTTTGCGTCGAGGAACTTCTCGACACGACCGGCGTTCTGCAGGCGAAGTTCGTGACGATTGGCGCTCTCTTGGTCGTCGAATTGCTGACCGTCGCTAGTGCGATAAACGATTGCTTCGGTGATGCCTTTCATTTTCGTCTCCTTATTTGACGAGGTTGGTGAAGCGGCTGAGTAGCTCTTGGAGAAGATCGCAATATTCGCTCTCTTTCTTCGAGTGCAACGCGAACTCAACTTCCTTGATGAGCTCGCGGTGTGTCAGATAATCGTATTTGGTTTGCATTGTGTTCTCCTTAGAGGCCGTACGGGATGTCGCACCCAGTCAAGAATTTGTGACGGTCCTTCGAATGCAACAGGAACGCGATGAACTCGGCTACCACCTTCGGGTCGGTCTCTTCGCCGGCAAGCAAGCCATTGATCTGGTATTGTTGCGCGTATTCTTTTGTCCAGCCGCGTGTCGCAACGACCTGCTCGTCGATCGAATCGCTCATGCCGGTGCCCTTGAGCTTGTTCGGGCTGACGCTGAAAACGGTGATGCCGTGCTTCTTGGTCAGCTCACGAGCCAATTGCTTGGTCATGATCAGGGCGGCACCTTTGCTTGCGTTGTAGGCCAACGAACACGTCATCGGCATGTGCGCTGCGTTGCTGACCACATTGAGCACCGTTCCTTTGCTTTCGATGAGCATCGGAAGACAAGCCTGCGTCATCTTGTAGATGCCCTTTGCGTTGGTGTTCATCACCTTGTCCCAATCCTCCTCGCTGAAATTCTCCAGCCAGTTGATCAGATTGACGCCGGCACAATTGATCAGCACATCAAGGTGTTCGATGCCTTCCAGATTCGGAGAGCAGACGTCGAGACCTTCCTTGATGTCGTATTCGTAGACGATATGGCCAGCTTCCACGAGCGCCGTTGCGATTGCGCTGCCGAGACCGGTTGCGCTGCCTGTTACGAGAATGTCGCT
>ERZ724508.2035-NODE-2035-length-11032-cov-5.147855_pt1 | contig 11032 bp, 16 predicted proteins | sample MGYA00376041_ERZ724508 | MGnify/ENA primary metagenome ERZ724508 (study PRJEB28724, sample SAMN07190887) | wastewater metagenome | isolation source: effluent of sewage treatment plant in Hong Hong | place: USA: Christiansburg, Virginia | collected 2016-03-01 ... | reverse complement strand
CAGGTGCCTAAAGAGCCGCCTAAACCTCAACTTCATCTTCAAACTCCAATTTCCAGACCCTCGTCTTCTTCCAACCCTCCCCCTACAAAATCTCCAACGACTTCAACTGTAAACGGTCTCCTTCCGATCTTTCAAGTCATCCACAAGCGACCTCGAAACGATGAATAAGTGAAAAGAGAACATCAAACTATGATTCTTGACGAGCCAGTAGTTATGCAGCCCACTGAGCCGCTATCTCCTCAATACCCAATCACAAAATCTCCTCAATATCCTCCAAAAAAATGCAAAGTTTCGGATATAGAAGACTCTCCATCCTCCTCCCTAGAACTTGAGCCTGGAGAGATCCCAAATCCAGGAATCTCGCAGAGGCAAACAAAACAGACTCCAGCCCATATGCCACGGGTAAACGCACCAGTTGCGACAAATACTCCGCTTGTGTTTAAGGAGTATGAAAACCTGAAGCTTGGAAACATTTTTGACAAGAAACTCCCAACTATTTCTGCTGAATCAACTGCCCAAAATAAGCCAGTTCTAAACTACAACCCACTTTGCCCGGGTATTGTATCACAAAACACTGAACACGTGTATCTGGACCTTTCAGAGGGATCTGGCCAGCCAGCATCTAGTCAGTCTTCTGAAAAACCGAATGCTCCGCAACCATCTGCAACAAGCATGTTTAAGAATGAAGTCACGGCACCGGAATATTCTCACAATAGTAGACAAGGGCTTGAAACAATAATTGAAGAGGAGAAATAGGACAACCCCAAGCAGTCTGCTCGATCGTCTTCGATCTTCGGGTCTGGTAGCCAAAGACCTCTACCCTCCAACCAAGCACCTTCGAGCGGGTATACGATTGTGAACTTTGATCAGCAAAGAACTGAATGGTAAAAAGCCAACACCGACAGGATCGTTGCCATCATCAGCACACTCAAGAAGTCCAGCAACGAAGAGATCAAACGTCCAATGGCTAAGAAATCTGGAAAATTGCCAGAACTCGATGAAAAGGTGTACCCAGGTTTACATGCGTTTCAGCAACGAACAGCTGCACGTGAGGAGCAGCAGGGAGAAGGATCCGATGAATCTGATGAGCAGCAGCAAGACGCTATGTACGACCCAACCAAGACCAGACGCCGCCGCCCTGCCCGAAATAGCCGACGTTGATAGCCAGTAATCCGAGTATTGTCATTGAAGCTCAACCACTATTATTAGCAGCCTCAGTATCACCACTTCAGCTCCTCTAACCTTCGTCTGAGAGGTCCAGCGTTCATTGAAGGTTGCGTTGATGTGGTATTTAAGTTGGTGCTGCTTTCTGTGGGGTAAGTCTTGTCGCTTGCTCTGCGCTTCCAGCAGCAGTACAACACGACAACAAGCACAATTAGCAGGACACTTCCTACGACGATCCCAGCAATTACTCCACCTGATAACTGGCCGAACTTTTGTTGCAATGGGTCACTCTCCCGCTTGTCGTAGTAGTAGTAGCAGTCGCTTTACAATGATGGACACTTGCTCAGTGCGTTGCAGCAGCTGTACGTACAAGCCTGAGAATCAGGGTCACAGTATGAACTCATTATAATGTTAACCACTGGGAGGCAGGGTCACTTGAAAGCAAAGGCGTTGCGTGGCAGAGTAACAACCTCACGACGAGCTTGCTAAGCTTCAGTAAAACGCATCGGCCGAAGCTGATAGTTCTTCTTCTTGGGAAGATGTCGGCTTAAGGAATACATTTGCCTGCGAAGTCGCGCTTCGTTAGGGTCAAGTGTTTGACTCGTATTGGTTTAGATGTGCTTGCTACTACTATCGTAGCGGATGGAGGCATGAGTATCTAGCGTCGTCTCATCGATCGTGCTCATACTTCGGAGAGCCTTCGATGGCATCTTCAGCCTCGTTGTCTCGTATTGGGAAGGAATATGTTCTGGTTTATGTATGCTTCTGCTCGTATTCTTGAATGTTTCGATGAATAGATTCTCGTCGTAGAGGATACTGTCCAGCAGAGGATTGTGCTAAGCTGCTACTAAAGGCGGAAGATCCTTATGTGGAATCGTCTACCACTCCCACTCCAGCACATCATTCAGGTAGTAGTTGTTCAGATCGTTGAGAACCCACCTGCTGCGGAGGTAAGTAGTTCTCCTGCGAGAAAGTCGGCTGAAGTAGCAAACCATCCTATAGACCTGCACCTCAATATATTCGCGAGGCTTGTCCCTTAACTGTTCCAGTTCCTCATCAAAGAACTCTTCGCTGAGGTACCGTTCGTCGTATATGTTGATCTCCTCGTTGAGGATAGCCGACAAAGTCTCGGCTCGCTTCCATCTTTCAGAGTTATGGTCGACCTCGGCACGGTACTCGTGAGTATAGTCTTCATCAGTCTTAGGTTTTATGTAACTCTTAATGTACAACATTTAACCGTAGGCCTTACGATTGCTAATTACAGAATCGAACTGCACTTCGTTGAGCATCTGGTAGGTTCCATCGGCATACAGCACCACGTACTGCTGATCTTCTGCATGGTCCGAACTACTACTATTGGCGATAACCGGCAACTGGAGCCTTGCATCCCGACTGCGATGCACTACCAGCCTCTTTTACTCATGAATTGTTTTGGTGTTGACCCCTGAAGCCATGCCCTCGTAGAAGTGGGTTGGCAGGATCGTTGTGCAATACTTCTCATGCACCTCTCCAAACTTGATGTTGCCCTGGATGTTCTTTTCGAACAGCAGCTTCATCGACTATTGATAGAGATACCGATGACGCTTCAGAATTGACTCTAATTGCTTCTCGTTAATGATTGGGTAGGGGAGTCGCACGCTCCTGTCCCGGAGATTGGTGCAGTAGAATGACGTGAGTTGGTTGTCCTCGAAGAAGCAGATATCTGGAATATACAGGCGTAAGGGTTTCCTTCCCTTGACTACAAGGCAATCAGCGATGTCTTTTAACAGACACTTCGACCGCCTCTTTCTGCCCATATAGTGAATGATCTCGCGTGGGGGTAGTGGCTTGCGTTGCCTACACACTTCACAACAACACTTGCCATCGAAGTTGGCAGTTTGATGCATCCTAACAAACTTATCTAAGTTGTCGAAGGGACTAGGGCGTTCGCTGATCTCGTTGTAGGCATCACTGGTATGCTCCAACGTGGAATGGTTGTAGTTGCGTTTGACCCGTTTTTTGTTCATTAAATTTATTCCCTTGGTGGGTGATTGGTAAGTAGGCGATCAATGGCAGTGCCTATATGCAGATTCTCTTTCGGCAGTCACAAGTTAATAAACTCCGACCTTTCCGGACAAATGCTGAGAAGAAGATAAAAGTTGGCGAGATCTGTCAATGAAGTTGCTGTTGCTACTGTTGCTGAACGCAGCGTGCTATGAGCAGCCTTTCGAACTGCTCCTCAAGGCTATTCAGCATCAGACTCTTTTCGTTATAGCTGTTAATGAGCTGTCTAAATTGCTTCCTTGTTCTTCGAAGCCTCAACCGTATATCATTGGTTTTGATTTTTTCTAAGTGCCTGAGGTTTTGGCATGTCGTCCTATGCAGCTGAATCTACTCTTCCAGGTGGATTTACTGGGTGACGGTTTGAATCATCGATGTTCCAAGTTATTAGCAATGGCGATCTGCATAAAGTTATTGCGAGGTTGATCGTCGGCTATTCTGAGCTTCGGCAGTAGTAGGATGCGCTGAATTCGGTGTGTTGCAGGTCAGTGATAGCCGCCGTGTTGGTCTGCCTTCTTTTGACTGTAAGGTGACGTTGTGGGTAGACGTGTTTTGAGTTGTTATCTTGCTATTCGTCTTCTTGCGCGGGGTTAGCATTACATGTGTTTGTGAGCTGCTGCCTTTGCTGCCATAGTCGAACATCTTCACACCGACCTTAATTTCTCTGAGATCATCCGGGAGGGTCTTCAAAATGCTCTCTTTGGTCGAACACACCCATGCTATACAGTCCATCACGATGATATACTAATCAACACCATCAAAGGCTATCAACGAGGGTCCGAGTCAACCTCCAGCATATCAAGGTCTTGTGGTCCGCTAGATTCGAAGTTGAACTCTCCAGTTTGCTTGCGCTTGCAAAGTCGGCACAGGCAACAGCATACGACCAGAAATAGCAGGGATCCCAAACCAATGCTGAATGGAAGGAAGTAAGGCTCAACATCCTTGTAGAATGGAAGCTGCTCAAAAAACGACCCATTCTCAGAATTCGGGATCGGTAGCTCCACTTTCCCATCTGGATTGGCAGAAGAAATTTCAGATGTCTCATCACTATTTGCGACTTCAGTAGCAGATTCGGTATTCTAAGCAGGTTCTGATTTGTTCTTTCTATCCTCCCAGTTTACTGGACTACTGCTGTCAGTGCTTGTCGTTGGTGGAGGAGTTGGCTTCGGCTCTGGCTTACTTTTTCTTTCTTTTTCAGCTTCCTGTCTTTCCAGTGCTTATTGGAGTCGCTTTTGTTCCTCATCCTGTTTTTGCTGTGCTGCTTCACGTTCTTGCCACTCTAGTTCTTCATCTTCCTTTTTTAATGATGGCATTGTCTCCTGAGGTTACCCTGATGATTCGAACTGAGAGTCATCGAGGCCAAGACTTGTCTTTTCTGCTTCCTTCTGGTTGCTTTTTTATTGGTCAATGCTCTCTTTTCGGGCACGATCCTGTTATTTTCTTCTTTCCTATGCCAACTTCTTTGCTTCTTAGGCCTTGGCAGCCAATTTGTCAGCTCTGCTTTGAACCTCTGCATCTTCCTTCCTCTTCTTTGCTTCAGCAATTGCTTTATCATTTTCGATGCGCTTCATTTCTTCTTCTCTTTCTTTTTACTTAAGTTCGTTCAGCTTCTTTGCCCTTTCTTCTTCGATTCGAATTCGTTCCCTCTCTTGCTCTGCTTTTTCTTGAATCTTACGTTCTTCTGCTTCCTGCTTGTTTCGCGATTCCTATTGCTTTAGTCGTTACTTCTCCTACTCTTCTTTCTTATTCACTTCGGCTTCGATCATCTAACCCTCTTTCTCAGGGATTTCATCCGGAGTCAACTTTGGTTGGAACTCACTTGGCTTGGAAGGTGTTACATCTGCAGGCTCTGTTTACCTATCACCGTCAGGATTCATCGTAGCGGGATCAGCCGATGGGGACGGATCACTTGTAGGAAGGTTCGATAATGCTAAGGGTGTATTGCTTGACTCTTCAATATTTGTTGCCGGGGTTGTGTCAGATAGTAAAGGCGCTTCAACATGACGAATGCTTGTGGGGCCATGAGGCACCAATTCATCAGAGACTTGTGATGTTGATTCGACGAACTCTGTTTTGTTGGTATCAACTGGGCTAGCTCCGTTTGATCCTGGAGATGCTGCTGGGATCACATCGTTGGGACCCTCAAGGAATTCGTTTTCATTGTGTGGCAGATCAGTGTCAACTGTTGGAGCATCTTCTGGGGCTCGAGTTTTAACTTCGATTGGAGCGGTACCGGGTGATTCAGGTGCCTTACCATTCAGATCCAGGAAGGAACCCATATCGATATTCCCTCGAGGGGGGATTGCTAGTTCGGAAGCATCAGCTTTGTCAGCTACTTGCACCCAACCATCTTATTGTTTGAGCTAAGTTGTCGATATAGACTAGTCTGGATTGGCTGGTGAAGAAATTTGCCCCAGTTCTGGAGATCCGTCATAGGCTTCTATGCTGGTTGCTTACGGCGATGCTACAACTTCCTGGTTGGTATTGCTTTGATCCTGATCGACGATGCTTGCAGTAAGAGGTTCTTCTGGAGCCTGTGCAGACACCATTTAACCCTAAGGAGCATCCGATTGCAGAACATCCGTTCGAGGGGACTAACCAGTAGGTATCGACTCAACTTGAGGGTCGATCTAGGTCTTTGGTCCAAACTCACTATCGTCTGTAGCTGGCAGTTCGGAAAGTAGGACTGTTTCCGTCATCAGATAATAAATTTTCAAATTGACGTGTGCTCTTGCGCTGTGCTTTATATGAACTCGTGCCCATTCTTTAGCTGACAGAAAATAACAGAACGGAAATGCAGTCACTTCTTTTTTACGATGGTCCAGCCATCGTCTTCAAGCTCTTTTTCACGTTACTGAGCTCGGCGGGCCTCCTACAGCTACATCTACGTTGGCTCTGGGAGATTCTGCTGGTTGGTAGCCTCTTCCTCCTCCTCTTCTTCTATGTCGTCGTTCTCTTCAATTTAGCATTCCTCGTCGGAACTTTGATCTCCAATTATTTGGCAAGTTGGTTTGATATTCTTCACCTTCTCGTGCATCTGTTCGAGTTCAGCAATCTTGGTGGTTCCTCCCTTCTGCAGATCTGCTATGAGCTCTTATAGTTGAACTCCAATAAACGCAGCACTGTCTTACTCCGTATCGGCATTGTAAAGTTCTTCCAGCTTGTCTAATAGCCACCTTTCTAAGTCCTCGGCTTTTACATCGTGCTCTATATAGACCATCTCCCGTACCCATGATGTATTGGTGAAACTCGTTGGTTAGTGTCCTCTCAACATCCTACGGAGCCATCTCGGCATAGTTAATAGAGTTTGATTGCGTCCCTCTGTTGGGCCTTTCAATACGAATGACGAGTTGTAGTGGTGGCCACCATCCCACACAGATTTCCAATGCTCTCCTGAGGTTCCTACTGAAGAATGTTTCCTCCTCGATCATATGTTGAACATTATAGGGCTGCATCATATAATCACTTTCGGAAATTCAAATGGCAGAGCCCGAAGTTCTCTACGGCATCGGCACCATGGAGTAGATCCGCAAGAAGATGACCGGCAAGTATGTCATCAAACAGACCGACCTTCCCACCGAAATGAAGTCAGAGGTGGCTGATGCCATCCAAACCGGCATTGAAAGCTACGCTGCCATGCCCAACGTGATTGAGGTATTGAAGGGTTTAAGACAGCTTGCCACCAAGTACATCAAGGAGCTCATGGACAAGCGGTATGGACCCACCTGGCAATGCATCATCGGTGAAGGCTACGCATACGACGTCACAATCCAGTCTGGCACGTTCTTGTTCCTGCTTTACAACGGCATGCTCGGATGTCTTGTGTTCAAGACCTGATGATAGCTAGGCGGTTACACTTTTATCCCGCATGGATTATACATGGGTATTCCTCTCGGAAGGTTTATGGCGGCAAACGGCGAACAAACAGAAATGAATCTATTCGAGGTTGGCAATCTCTTCGATTGGATCTGCCTCGCTAATTCTTTAAAAAATATTGATGATGCAAAGAGAGTGGTCCAGACGCTGCTTGTACCATCAATAAAAAACGCTCCAGAGGCGGAATCGAACCGCTACGCCTTGCGGCGTCCCGGGGTTTGAAGCCCCGACTGCGCACCAACACAGATCACCAGAGCAATAGTTCTGGCCTGCCCTCCTTTATATATACTCCAACCAGAACTGTTAAAGGCTGGCTTCAACTAACTCTTTTATAATCCCAGCAGAATATGTCAGAGAGGACAGTACAAAAGCGCCGTGTTCGTACCGACAAACAAAATCGGGACTACAAGTGCCCTTGTGGTAAGAGCTACCTGAGCTACCCAGCACTCTACACCCATCTCAAGCAAAAGCACTCTGAAGATATGCAAGACTACTTAAGTCGGATTGAAAAGCCTGCTACTACTACGTTGGAACGGGGAAGGCCAAAGGCAGCGGATAAGGTCCGCGCAACTATCTCTGTGGAGATGAGCTTGGAGTACAACCTGCTCTCTATCATGGAAAACCTGACGATTGAACTAGCAGACCTATTCAAAGAGATCCCTGAACTGCGAAACCACCAACTGATTCTGGTGGGGAACGCGTATCTCAACATGTAAGATGTCCGTGCTGAGCTGCCGGCAACCACTGGCAAGTAAGTATAATTGCTAATGGACGATCCCCTTCCTGAACAAAGGAAAAATTTCTTGAATTTATGTCTGCACTTCTGCAGAACACTCTGCAAACACTTCACAGCCCATGTAGCAGTCCGCTTTATCATCTTCTTCTCCAAGCTGATGCGGTTCTACAGCTAGCTTCACAATAGCGACTCAACTACGGAAGAGTAGATCGACACACACTTCTTCAACGACTTTGTTGTCGAACTCGAGAAAACCGAACCCGACAGGTACTCATGGGCGAATAGCCGCCCCTACAAGAAGATACTCTAAGCCTTCGGCAACTGGATGTATACGCAGGGGTATGCCCGTACCCGTGTGGAAATCAACCAGCAGTAGTGATATTGAGTGCATGTTTCACAAGTAGTTGTAGAGATCACTGAAGAGCTCGTCGAGTTAATGCTCGACTTAGTAGTAGGTATCGAACAGCCGGTGCAGCTGTTGACGGCTGGTACAATTTTCCAGCAAGACTCGTTCGAGCTTCCGGAAGAGGCTGTAGAGGAACACGTACAGGACGTTTTTACACTGGCCGTGTTTGTATTTACAGAAAAGTAGAACACTGTGCATTCGGGCACGCAAGAGACGATTGCATTCGAATTTGAGCAAGCGCTCGAGAAGGTCCTCCACGATAAGGTGCTATTGAAGCTAGTCCACAATATTCTGTGGGAGTGATTGCTTGGCGAGCTTCAGCTAATGAAACTACATTTTGGTGAGGGTAGCAAGAGGAATATCCTTACCTTCCGTCAGCAGCCGATGGAACGACTCGCGAAAGCGTTCGGGTATTCCCAAGAACACCTGCTTCTCTAACAGTTCGTCATTCTCTTTATTTTGGTTCAGGATCATCTCCCAAACCCTTTACTTGAAGAGCTCGTCAGCTTGCAGCTTCTATCTTCCCTGTTCGATGAACAGGTACTTTTTGTCATAGTTGGGCTTCTGCATAAATTACTGAAGAAAGTCCAGTGTCTTTAGAGGGTTGTAGGGCTTCAGTTCAGTTCGTGAAAACATCACTCCAAGTCTTCCTGCAAACGGTACGGATTTGATGTAAATTGGCCTTTCCGACCACTTCTGATACTTCGTTGAAGTCTCGAGCTGAATATAAGCTTGGACCTGCCCCGTCGGTAGTTTAAATTTGCACTCAAAATCTTCAGTCTTGGAAGAAAATCTGAGCTAATGAGAACCCTTAGGGAAGTAAAGTTGAGGGTTGGTCTCAGACTGTTATAGGTCAAGCTCATAGCTAGCTACTGGATACAGTACACTGCTTTCCGTTGAAGTTTCAATCTCGCTTCGTTTGCATTGAATCAGCTCCATATGGATGACCTTTTCGAAGTGGTTGACATACATAAACAGTGACTTCACCTGCAGTCGGATGTCCAATTTTGCAGAGCTAGCTATCCGAGCTTCATCCTCTCGCTCACTCAAGATCTTGGCGGATTATTCTTCGAACTCAATTTCGTGAAATTATTAGCCACGCTGGGTTTTATTCTTCTACTCCTATCTTGGCATCTTGAGATTGAGTTTCAGCTCAGTGCTTCTGTCAGTGTCTCCTCGATGTTGGTCACTGTCCAGCTTCATGTCCTCCATAATTACGTCAGGCACTTGGTTGAATTTTCTCACTGGAGAGTTTCTCACAACATCTGCAGGATCAGTGTACGAAATCTGCCTGCGACGCACCATTGCCGACAGCGGTTATTCTGCTCCGTTGTAGTCCTATTAGCGAGACTATTTCTTCTTCACGTCAAACTTTATCGAGGTGCTCCGCATAAACCTTTTGCTGAGTGAGCTAAGTTCGCTTATAGAGGGCTCTTTCCTGTTTGTCGGTAGCTTACTTTAGCCAGGTATATCGGGTGCCTGGTCTCCTTGTTCGGTTTCTTCGATGAAGACTTCCCGAGGGTTACGGTAAACACGATTCGCATTCTATTCAATTCTCTCTGCAAAGGCAGCCACGACATTCTTCTTGAAGTTCATGGCGTAACGATAGATGGCCTACCGATGTCGAGCAAACCCTGATGACGATTTCTTCATTTCAAAGTAATCTAACAACTCCTTAGCCTTGGCTACTTTCTGAAGATAGAGGGCATAAGGTTTGCGATTCTCAGCTGTGAGAAAGATGCGTACTGGGTATCCCTCAATCCATCTGAACAGTTCCTTCTCTTTTTCCTCTTTGGTCGGCTTGGTGGATGATGTTACTTTCTCAGCTTTCTCGTTGCCCTTGAATTCCATCTTCATGCTGTATGCACGTAGATCCTCCACTACCATCTCCTTCTTCTTTTCCGATTCGATCTCCAACCGAAAGCCCTTGATGTGGCAAATGCGGGTATAGCACGTGTCAAAGATGCCTGTTACCTTCTGCAATATTAAGTCCCATTGGCTGTTTGGCTGCTCACTCGCAAGTACTTCGATGATCTTGGGCTCATACATCTTTCTGCCCTGCACAATCTCGTTGACTTCTTTGTTCATTTCAGCCATCTTGAACAGGTTCTTGTCACTTGCATCTTGCTGAAGATATTCAATTCCAGCGATCAGGTTGGCCATGTGGATGCAGGTCAGTACCATAGCTGGATACTGTGGATTTCCCTCCAGCCAGCCCGACCTCACCTGCATTTCCCCGAGGTTGATGTAGTTATGCTCGTTATCTTCCTCGCTCCGAATTGGCTTGTTAAATATGTTCATTAAGACGATTATAATGCTTGGTAGGGTTAGCACGAGAGTTTAAAGATTGACTAACTCAACTCGACGAGAGAGTATGAAAGTGGGTGTTGGACAAAAAAGACACCTGAGGGACTCGAACCCCCGATCCCAAAGGGATAATTGCTTTCGAGGCAACCGCCATGGCCACTAGACGAAGGTGTCGTTCTAACAATCTTGGTTTAAAGTTCGACGAGTCTGAATTTGGATGTTATGGGAGGCAATAACGGAAACGGAAATTAAGTCAGAAGAAGAGTCTGCCCATCCACCAACTTCTCCTCCGCAAAGAAACACAATGACGAATCTTTCAAAGTTTCGAGATCATATTGAGTTGAATGATCGAGATTATTGGAATGTTCAATAACCGCTGTCTTATTGAAATATGCGAGAATACCAATCCACTTCAACAATGCTCACATTGTACTTATCGATTGTGCGGTTAATTAATATTTGTATAATGTTGACACCAGTGGGATTCGAACCCACGAAGGTAA
>ERZ724508.2034-NODE-2034-length-11036-cov-3.061470_pt1 | contig 11036 bp, 10 predicted proteins | sample MGYA00376041_ERZ724508 | MGnify/ENA primary metagenome ERZ724508 (study PRJEB28724, sample SAMN07190887) | wastewater metagenome | isolation source: effluent of sewage treatment plant in Hong Hong | place: USA: Christiansburg, Virginia | collected 2016-03-01 ... | reverse complement strand
TTTAACCAACCTAATGTTCCAGTACCTTTGCTAATACTTCCCATTCCGCTACCCCAATTCATTTCTACAAATGTATTTGCAATTGCTTGATTTCTTATCTCATCTCCTTTTATTGCATCCCAAAAACCCGTTTTATAAACTTTCAACCAAACACTATCTGGCATATCTATAAAATTATCACAACTCGCTGTGTAACCACCTTTTGAAGCTAATCCTTTAAAAGTTGCCCATTGAATACCCTTATTTGTATGAATTGGATAACCATTCTTACTTCCGCAAGGCGAAGGATTTTTAGAAGCACTATCTTTTGGATTAGAACTTAAACCTCCTTCTACTTTCCTAATAAATGGAACTATGTTTTTATAATCTGCCATTACCACAATATTTTATCAGCATAATACCCATTTGAACCAACTTTATGTCGGTCTTTTTCATGCCTTTCTTTATACAACTTTCTACGCCTGTTTGCATACCCCTTTTCATAATATCCTTTTTTCTCTTTTTCAAGATATGTAGGGTAATCATTCATTCCTCTTGCTCCAACACTTGCTACTTTCTTACCATTTTTAAAAACATCTTTTTTTTTCAAAGGATTAGAGGATGGCTTAATAACCACCCCTAATTCTTTTGCCTTTCTAAAGCTATATGGTAAAATTTTGTAAGCCATTATTTTACGTTTTTGATGCTCACTAATGCTTCTTGCAATTTTACTTGTTTATTGTAAATTCTTTGCATTAATAATTTTTGCCAAATAATAAAACTTGAATATGACAAAGCAACAAACCCCAAACCTAAAAGACTATACTTAAATACTTTTTTCATCTTAAACTATTTTACCAAATCCTGTTTTTTTGGCAACTCTTTTTATATTACCACTCATTAAAGATAAATATTGGTCAGCAGGTGTTGTTGTATATCCTGCTCTAGCAATCATCTTAATTTGTTCTTCTGGACTTTTAGCTTGTGTCCTTGCGTTTTTATATCTATCGCCTAACAAAACTTGAATGTTTTGTCTTATACCATCCTCTGCGTTTTTAAATTTCGCAAACTTTGTGTCTTTTACTAAAACTCTTTTACCATTTTTGACTTCATAAGTGTCAGATAAAACATAATCTGAATGTATGTTCGGATTATATTTAACACCGCCAAAATTAAATGAACCAGTAGGTGTGTTTTTACCATATCCAGATTCAGTTATTTTTAATGCAGTTATAGCAGGAAAAAACAAGTCAGTCCCTTTAATAGCTTTTGCAATACCCTCTCCATATAAATATATAAAATACCTAACTTTTGTATCGGCATCTACATAACTATTAAAGTCAGTTTTCGATAATTTATTCAAATATGAAACTAACTCCTCATTGGTTAATTTGTCTAATTCAGATTTACTTTTTACCGCCATTTTTTTTATTTTTTTATCTATTATTTCTAAAGTAATTAATCGCTCCTAAACTAGCAACAAGTAATATACCTCCTAAAACAAAACCTGCAACGTTGGTTGATTTTTTATCCTCTGGTTTTTCATCTCCTTTTGGTTGCTCTTTTTCTTTTGCTTCAACTAAATCTTCTAAATCCTCAATTAAGTCATCACGATAATCATTTAGATAATCTGTAATTTCAGTCATTGCTTCCTGCAATTCCTCATCTTCTGGATTAGCATCTAATTCTTTTTTAGATACTTCATAACGAGATTCAAGATTTTTTAAACCATCTAATCTTTTAGCAATAGTAGTTGGTACTTTGTTGTCTAATTTTCCTAATAATTCTACAATTTTATCCATTTTTAATGTCTTTTTTTAAGTTTATAAAGTACAAATATAATAAATTTTATAATCAAGGCGTTAATTTTTTACAAATCAACACCTTGACTTAGTTTTACTACTTGTTACGCATTTGCTCGTTTGCTCGTTTTAATGCACTTTGCCAACTTTCGCCATCTTTACGAATTTGTTTTGCTAATTGCATAGCACCACCTCTTTTGGTTGAGCCACCGCCTTTGTAACTTTTTTTATTCATAAAGTTGTCAATTATTTTAGAAACTTCTTTTTTGAATTGATTTCTACTTACTTCATTAGCTTGAAAAGGAATATCTAATTTTTCAAAGTGTTTTATTTGTTCTAAAATATCAGTTGTTTTATATGTACCAAACATAGGTGGTTTTGTTTTTTTGAAATTTTCAGAATCTTTTTCATCTTTAATGCTATTCCATTTGTTATAATATTTGTTTATTTCTTCAATGTAATCATTATCAATTTCATTTTTAAAATAACCATTTTTTAAATAACCACCGCCTTCAAACGTACTGCTATTTAATTTTTCAGCGAATTTTTTAGCACCATCTTCATTTAAAAAGTAATAGTTAGTCATCTCTTTACCTTTGTAGGGTTTCCCAGTAGTATTATTTATGGTTTGTCCTTTTGAATTTTCAACATACCAATATGTTCCAACACCTCTTTTTGGAAAAATAGCTTGATTACTCATTACTTTGTATTCCTCTTTTTTTTCTGGTTTAAAAAGTTCGCCTTTAGCATCTTTTTTTATCCAATATCCGTTAGCAGGTTTTATTCTTTCTCCGTTTTTCAATTCAACATACATAATGTTTCTTTTAGCAACATAAGTAGCATTGTTTTTCAATAAACTACCTTTTTCTAAAATATTAACACCATTCAAAACATCTGAACCTTTAAAAGTGTATTCATAACCTGCATCAGTCTTAACCTTAACTTCTTTTATATCTGATTTAACGATATATTTACTTGACTTTGACTTTGACTTTGAACTACCAGAAACACTAATTACACTTGGATTAGAAACGTATTTTTTATATTCTGGGTCTTTAAACCTATCTTCTCTCCATGCTTTTTCTGTTTTAGTCATTTCTGGCTCGTAATAACCATTCCAAACTAAAAACTCATTAAACAAGTGCCAATTCTCATCAGTATAGAAGTCATAATCCTCTTGGTCAAAGCTACCTTTTCCAACTCCCTCTTCTTGTAGCATTTCTTCAACACCTTCTGCATACGCTTTTAGCATTTTATCGCTATTTCTTATTTGAGAACCAGATTCAGCACCTATTTTATCCCAAACATCAGCTTCTTTACTACCTAATTTTTCAAGATATTCCTGTCTTAATTCTTTTTGCGTTTTCTTTTTACCAACTCCACCTCCAGATGCATACCCATAACCTCTCCTATGTGGTTTGTCTTTTGAATAACGAACTTCGTGTTTTTCACTATGATTAAGATATTTTCTTTCACGAGTTCTACCGCCATAAGCGTATTGACCTTCTCTTATGTGTTTTTGAAGGGATAATTTTACATATTTTGGCAATTCAGAAGATTTTGTTTTTAAAAGTTTATCAACATCAATGTAAGCAAACCCTACTTCTTGACCTTTTGAGGATTTTATCTTTTTAGTCGTTTTTTCCTTTATAGAAACACCATAAAATTCTTCATCAAATCCTATCTCGTTTTTATGGTCTTGTAAAAAATGATTTTTTTGCTCTTGTGTCCAATCAATATCCCAAATGTCTGCATAATACCTGTCTTGATAATTATTAGGTATTCCACCACCATTAGCAAACATTTCCCCTGCCGACATACCGCCAGTTTCTCCTACAAGTCCTGTATAGTCAATATCTAATCCTCTTGCTAATGGTGTTTCTGGTGTACCAATAATAGCTCCACCATCTGCGTATTTTAAATACTCTTTGCCAACAAGTCCGCTTAATTTAGAAGCTTTATTTAAAGTCATAACTTCATTGCTTTCTCCATCAATTTTAGGCAACAATGATTTTAGTTTTTCTGCTTTAGCTTTTGTCGTTGGTTTTGACATTACAAATCCGCCACCTTTTTCGCTTTTTGCAATAACTACATATCCGCCATTAGCAAATGCTAATGCTTCTGGAGAACCGCCATGTTTTTCTCTTAATTCGCTATAAGATTTATTTGACCCTTGTTGAGTTTTTCTTGCTCTTACTTTTGCATCATCTGATAAATCAATTTCTTCATCTAATGTTTCTACATAAACGCCTTTATTTGCATAACCGCCTTCAGCTAAATAAACTTTATCTGCAAAGCTCGGAGCAAGTCTGTCTGTTCTATTATCACGATTTTCGTAATACACTCTACCTCCTTCAGATTCTCCATATTGATTTTTCCAACCTTTTTTAGAAACCCTTCTTCCTTTTGGTAATGCTTCAATTTTAGAATCTTTTTTAACAGAAGTACCACTTAAACCATCAAGTTCTTTTTTACGTTTAATGAAAGCCAATAACTTTTCAGTTTCGCTTTTCATTTTTTGAGTAGTCTGCTTGTTTTCATCTTCCATTATTTTTTTAGCACGATTTTTTGCTTCTTCCCAAGTTTCGTCTGACTTACGAATATCTTTTGCGATGGAAAACAAAGTCCTTTTACCGCTACCACTACTTTTTTGCGTTTTGGTTCTACTTGTTGTTTTAGATTTAATTGCTTCTGGATTTTTTTCTTTTAAAGCACTAATAATCTTATCTAAAGCCATGTCGATTTTAGATATTATCTCTTTGTCTTTTGTTTTGAAACCATCGGTCTTTTGCTCGATATTTTTCAAAATTTCAACTTGTTTTGAATCAAGCTTACTTTGGTCAATCGAATTGAATTTTTGTTTTATATTCATAATAATTTTGTTTTAAAATGCACTATCTATATCATCTAAAAACGATAAATCTTCTTCTATCGGTTTTGGTTTTTCTATTATTGGTTGAGGTTGAGTAATAACTGGTATGTTTGGTTTTTCTACAATTATTTCTGGTTCTTTAACAATAATTTCGGTTTCTTTTTTAGGTTTTTCAGCAACTATTTTAGGTTTAACAACTTCTTGTTTTTCTTCTAAAATGTCATCTAAAATGCCTAAAATCAAAACTTTTTCAGTTTCTTGTATCTCGCTTGTTGGAATATTATCCAATTTTGATTTTAAATCTTGAACAAGTGAATACCTATCTATCTTGTCAGCGTAAGCTATTTTTATTAACTCATCTGATACTTCTTTAATACTCATACGAAAACTATATTTCCATTAGCGTCTAAATCAATTTCTACCAAATTAGATTCAAATTCTAATATATATTTCAACTCCTTTAACTCATCTAACATATCAGTAGTTTCGCCATTCTGGCTTATTCTAATCAATTTTATGTTAGAGTTTATACTATTATCCCCATTTAAAGAATAAGTAACGTATTTAACGTACACATCTTTTGGCGTTAATGCACTATAAAACAATTTTAAATCGCTTTTTTTACCTTTATCGGTATTTGGTATTGCCGACAAATATTCGTGCATTTTTTTTTTTTGTTCGGTTGTTATTCTTGAACTTCTCATGTTATAACCTATTTAACGATTCATTTAATGATTTTACTTTTTCAACAAAAGTTTGGTCTTTTTTATTTGCTTGTTCTGGTGTGTCTGAATAAGCACCGTCAACTACTTTTTTGTACTTTTCAACTAAAATACTTATTACATACTTTTGAATAACATTTTTTATTTCTTGTTTATCACTTGGTATGGTAAATAGTTTTTTAAAGGTTACATCTTCAGTCATTCTTTTATAAATTTGAGCAACAAACTTATCCATAGTAATCATTTCTATTGCTAAAAAATCCATATAGTAATAGAAAATAAAGAAAATATCGTGTAATCTTGACAAAATATCTGAATACTCTAAATTATCTTCTGCTATATTTCTATCAATAGTAGGCAACATAAATTGAAAGTTAGGATTTGTAACCTTTGTGTTTATAAAAGGTTGCTCCTTATTTGCTTCACTCCAATTTTTATATCTTTGTATCATGTCATTTATATAAAAACGACTTTGATACTGAACGTCTTTAAATCCAGCGTTAACACTACCTGTCGCTTTTGCTTGAACTCCTTCATTTTCAGCAGTTACCTTTAAAAAAGCAAAGAAATCTTCAGCCGACTTACTCGTTGACAATAATTTAAAAACCCTATTAAATGCTTCTTTAGAAGATTCGGTATAATCTTTTACTGGAACTGATATAGAAATATGCGTAGAAGCATCGCTACCTAACCTTACAGCAGACAATCTTGTTTGTATTCCAAACTCCTCTAATGTAGCACAAATCAAATATGCAGGTAACAATAATAATGCTCTTGAAGAATCTGTAATTCCAGCCAAAAAATTAATAGGCATAAAAATATCTACATTTTTAACAGAATCATCTTTCTTGTTATAGATTAAATATGATTTTTTGTTGTTAGAAGCATACTTCAATCTTGCATTTCCCCTACCATTAAAAACCTTATTTTGATTATCTAAATAAAAAGTAGTTATAATCCCATCTGTATTAGTTTTTAAAAAACACTCTTTTGGAAAATTATTAAAAACTTTTGTTGCTCCTTTTTGCCTTCTTTCGCATAAATATTCTTTGCCTTGTAGCTTATAAACAAATATGTTTTTTTCTCCAATTGTATTTTTAAAAACATCATCTGCGTTTATAACGCCATCTTCAAAATTCATATAAGCATAAACATTCTTTACAACGCCTTTTTGTATGTCATTTTTTAAAGTTTCAGAATAAAACTCAATAGGTCTAAACAACCCTAAACTTGCCAATCCAAAATCAAAAATACCTCTTGAATCTTCTGTAATTATGATTTTATCGTTTTCATACATTCCTCCTAAATTGATTATTGTTTTAATATTTTCAATAATCGTTTCAGAAATACTTTTTATTTTTTCAAATTTTGGACTTGTATTATTTATGTAAGCATTAAATCTTTCAAAGTTTTGATAGTCATATCCATCAACAAAACCTAAAGCACTCGTTTCGTATGCTTTTTTATTAGTCTTTTGCCTTGTTTCTTGTAAAAAATTAAACGAATCTTGTAAATCTTTATATTGTTTAAATACAAAACCATTTGAACTCATGTATGACCAAGAAGAAGAACCCACGCTAATATTCTGCTCGGAAAAGTTATCCAAAATTCTTGAATAACTTTTCTGACCAGTATTTTGTATTACTTCAAATAAATTATTTAAGTCCATAATTATTTGTTAAGAAATTGTTCTATCTCGTCTAATTCTTGTTTTGTGTTTAACAAATCTAAAGGTAATTTATTTTTCTCACTTACAATGTTTAACCAAGAACTATATTCTGTTTTTTGTTTTAAAATATCAGCTTGCTCGCTTGTAAATAAGCTAAAAAACTCCTCCATAGAATCTTGTATTGTTTTTACAGACGAAGGCATTACTGAACTTATTGCAATCCCAATAGGTGCTGGTGTAAAAGAAACTTCTGCATCAGTATCTATTGTTCCTCCTTTTGATTTAGAATCTCTTATTTGTCTAAAAACATTGTAGGTTTTTTGAACAGACATCATTAAACGAACAGAAACAAAAGCTTTTGAAGTAAATCCTTCTTCTTGAATAGTTTTTCTTAATTTGGTTAAATACAAGAATATGAACGCCCATTTTTTATTCAAAATGTTTTCCCACTCAAATCTTTCGTCAACAAACACTTTGTATGTAGAACCTGCAAAACGGTCTTGTAATGATAAATCTTGTTTAAAATTAGCTTCGTATTCAGTATCTTTTGTATTTAACAAACTATTACCAGTAGCCATAATAAAACACTCTCCTCTTTCAATAATATCTCCTTTTGCGTTTTGAATAGTAGAAGGTTTTCCATCTTCATATTGACCAATTGTAGCTAACACATTGTTCAAGATACCTGCTGTATTAGGGTCGATTTTTGGTAACTCATCAAGTAATAAAATACAACCTTTTCCCATAGGTGTACCATCTGGGTTTAAGTTACCAAAAGCTCTAATAACTTTTCCTTCTTGATAACCATCAATTGTTTGTCCACCTATTAATTCTAATTGAGAAGTAAATTGATTACAATTTACCACAATTAAATTCCAATCTAAAAGTCTTTTTAAAGAATTTGCCAAGTACGTTTTACCTGTACCTGCACCACCATATAAGTAAACATTATTCCTTGCTAAAACATCACTTAAAACTTTTTGCATTAATGGTCGAGAAGTTCCTGCATCAATAACACGATTTACAACTTTTGTTACAGAACCAATTTTAATTGTTAAAGAAACGTTGGTAGGTTGGTTTGTTAGTAAGCTTTTTACAGTTTCATCTAAATCATTAAACTTGATTTTATCTGTTTCTATTTCCTCTCTTACAATACGCTTTACTTCGTTTTCATCTAAAGAAGCACCACCGCTTCTTGCTCCCAAAAGTTGTGATAATTGTATCATTTTTTGAGCGACTACATCGCCTTCAAATTCTTCTTGCATTTTTTGTTGAGCAAGTTCTCTAATTAATGGGTTGTCAGTTTCACTTACAACTTCCATAAGGTCTTTTTTAGTTATATTTTCCATTATTTAAAAATTTCGTTTAACGCATTATTAATTTTAATTTCATTATCTGTTCCAAACAAGTTTCTTCTACCAATAGCGGTTTTTGCAAGTTCTTTTGTTTTGAAAACTTCTTTTATTTGTTCTTTTGGTAAAGATAAAGCACTTTCAATAACTTCAACATCTAATTTGTTTTGAACGTCTTTAGAACTCATACCCTTTTCAAAATCTTCTTTAATTTTTTTCATTATTTGGTCTATATCTAAACCGTCTTGAGGATTGTTTCCAAAATCTCCATCTTCTCCTTCTCCTTCGCCTTCTCCTTCTCCTTCTCCTTCGCCTTCTCCTTCGCCTTCTCCTTCGCCTTCTCCTTCGCCTTCTCCTTCCGAATCCTCTCCTTCTTTCCCTTTTTGGTCATCATCTTGCCCTTTTTTGTCGTCTGGATTATCTTTTGGCTTTTCTTCGTCAAATGGATTTTCCACGTTTTCTGGAATTTCTTGTGGTTCTTTAGGCTCTGAATCATCTTGTGGTTGTGGATTATCAGGCATATCAGTTGGTTCTGGCGGTATTCTTAAAATTACCAAATTATCTGTTTCATAATCATATTCTGAAAAAGAGGTTGGTAGATTAAATACTTGTTTTTCTGATGAAATATTTTTCATTTTTTAATCATTTGTTGTTAATGAAATTTCGGCATTTTGTTTGTTTTTCAAAATACGCAAAGCTTCTTCTTTTGTTAAATCCCTTACTAAAACCTTTGTACCATCAACTTGAGTAACAATACCATGTTTACCATTTACCCTAACAATATCTCCTACTACTGGTGGTTCTTTAACCTTTTTAGGAGGAGGTGTGTTTTGTGGTTGTGGAGCATTAACTTGAGGTTTGGTTTCTTTTAATTGTTGGTATATTGAATCTTCAAAGAATAATATTGCATCTTCAAAATTTTGCAAAATATTATTGTTTTTTGGGTAAAATTCTTTAAAAATAACAAACGTTCCATCAACCTCTTTAAATACCTTGTACGGATTGGTATTAATCTCTCCCACTATGGCATTTGGATTAAACTTTATCTCTATACACATTCCAGATTTAGTATGCGTTAGCCTATAAGTTAGATTTACTAAATCAAAACTTTCTTTTAATGTATTGTTATTATATACGAACATATCCTCCTTTATTAAATCTTATATCTTTGAAAAAGTCAAAATAAAAACTTTTCTTAACTGTTGCACTCTTAATCTGATTAGGATAAAATGTCAAAAATTCTTGTTCTTGAATATATTGACTTCTATCTTCTATTACATTACCATTTGAATCAAAAACAGGAATATCCCCTATTTGGATTAACGAATCATAACCATAATCTTTTGCTATTTCTAAAAACGACACATCATTTCTAATGTAAACCCAAACTGGGTGTTTTTTATTCATATCTCCACCTATAATCTGCAATACATTTTTGTTTGGACTTAATTTCATTCCATAAGCAACAAGAACATAATCAATCAAATCTTTATAGCTTGCTTCAAATCCTAAATCAATCAAACTTAATGGATTTTTAGCTTTAATAAAAACCTTGTAAACAAAAGGCTGATAATCATCTGATGGTTTAGGCATATTAGGAGCTATTCCTGCGTAAAAATTAGCATAAGATTCTTTATCTGAAAAATATGAAGCTGGGAAAGCAGTAGGTGGCTCAAAAGAACCATAAGGTCTAACAACTCCTTGACCCATATTAGAAAAAGCACCAAAATTAGGAACAAACTTTCTTACTCCATGATAAAATATTTTCGGCTCTTTGGTTTCATCATCAATATACTTTGAACAATCAAAGTAATTATTCGTTTCATACGCCATTTCCCAATCTCCAAACCACTTTTTAAATTGTGGTGTTCTTACGTTTAAGTAAGCACTTAATGGTAATTTACTTTTTTGCCCATTTGGTGTAGGTAATTCGCAAGCTGGCTCTAATGGTGCTACTGGACTTTGTGTACTTTGCGACCAATAGTATTTTAATAAACCTTGAGGTGTGAATAAATCCTCTGAACCTGATTTTTGCTCATTAAACAAAATAAATCCTTCGTAAGTTATCTTTCTATTCAGCCTATCCATTTCTTTGATAATCATACTTCTTTGAACAGCGTTTTTACTACCTTGAAAAGCAGGTAAAAGTTTAGACAATGCTTCTAAATCTTTTTTCTCTTTTTCAAAATCTAAATCTTGATATTTTACGGCTAATTTATCTAAATCGGCTACATTCTCATCAAAAAGTAATTTAGCTTCTTTTTTTAGCCTATCATCTACCATCTGATTAAGTTGCTTTTCATATTCAATAAAATCAAAAGCTAATTTTGATGATTTTTCATTTATTGGATATAATCCCTTAACTCCGCTTTGACTTTCTTCTACATTAAATTCAAAAACATCTCCGCTACCTAAATCTACAAAAGAAATAGTATTTGAATTTCCAGTAACTATATTTGCTGGAAAAACTTCTAAATTATTTGTATTTTTATATTGTAGAATATCAAACAATAAATCAATCCTTTCTTTAGTTAAACTCATCACGTCAAAAGAAGAAGCTGATTGACTTACAACTCCAAATAAATCCTCTGGTAATATTTCAGTAAATGACCTATAATTATCAAAGTGAGGTCTATCTTC
>ERZ724508.2033-NODE-2033-length-11036-cov-5.945360_pt1 | contig 11036 bp, 9 predicted proteins | sample MGYA00376041_ERZ724508 | MGnify/ENA primary metagenome ERZ724508 (study PRJEB28724, sample SAMN07190887) | wastewater metagenome | isolation source: effluent of sewage treatment plant in Hong Hong | place: USA: Christiansburg, Virginia | collected 2016-03-01 ... | reverse complement strand
ACTTCTTCCATTGTTCTTAATGACCTTGTAGAAGAAGCGCCCACCTTATTTACAGCAACAAATATTTCACCGTAATTCTTTAAATTCTTTAAAATATCATTTACAAAAAAACGTACATCTGGTCTTATCTCCCCGACTGATTTAATTAAAGCCATACCATCTAAGCCGCCTAAAGGATGATTAGCTGCAATAATGATAGATCCTGTTTTAGGAATCAATTCAGCATGAACCGATTCAACTTTAGCACCTAACTTTTCTAAACCTCTTCTATTAAATTCCAATCCAACATCATCTTTCAGATGCTCCATTGCTTCATTGATGTCATTTTCATGAAGCTTCTTTTTTAACCAATTAATAGCAAAACGTGGAAGCCACTTATAAAGTTTATAAGCCTTTTCCTTTAAAATTTTTTCTACGTCAATAAATTTCTTCGTTTCCATACAAGGTTTGCAAAGGTAAAATAATTGTTAATATCTCAACTATGCCATTTCATCTTTTTTACGATTTCAGGAATTTCCTAAATCTCTCAAAAGCATAACAAAATCAATACAATTTTAATTTTTAATGAAAAAAGCGATACTAATTATTTTGCTTGTAAACTATTAACAAAATTTGATTTATCAACAAAAGTGGTAAAAAATGGGTTAAAGTGGTAGAAAGTGGTAAAATTTTAATTATTTTTGACGCTATTCAAACCAAATCCACTAATGACAAGCCTTATAGGAGAATTCGAGTGTAAAGTAGATGCGAAAGGGCGTTTCATGTTTCCTGTTAACCTCAGGAAGCAACTGGAAGAGGTGTTTGATAAAGGTTTTGTAATTAACCGAAATCTTCATCAAAAATGTTTAGTGCTTTATCCAATGGCTGAGTGGAATAAACTCAACAAAAAATTAAGCAAGTTGAATCGTTTGATTAAAGCAAATGATGTGTTTGTGAGAAAATTTTCGGGTGGAGCTACTGCTGCAGATGCAGACAACACGGGGCGTGTTTTATTACCAAAACCATTGGTAGAATACGCTGGCATTACAACCGATATTAAAATTTTAGGAAGCAATAATGTGATTGAGATTTGGGATAAAAAATTATATGACCAATTCTTATCACAAGATGTAGATATCGAAAAATTAGCAGAAGATGTGTTGGGGAATTTAAATTTTAATGATGGTGATGATGAGTAATCTTCCTTATCACATCCCCGTTCTTTTACAACCTTGCATAGATGGCCTCGAGATAAACCCTGACGGCGTGTATGTTGACTTAACCTTTGGTGGAGGAGGACATTCAAAAGAAATATTAAAGCATCTGTCGGCAAAAGGAAAATTATTTTCGTTTGACCAAGATGAAGATGCGAAAGCAAATATTCCTGATGATAAACGTCTCACCTTTATTCCTCACAATTTCAGATACATCTCAAATTACCTGAAACTATACGGAATTACACAGGTTGACGGAATACTAGGAGACTTAGGCGTTTCATCACATCAATTTGATAAAGGTGAACGTGGTTTTTCTACTCGTTTTGATGCTGGCTTAGATATGCGCATGAATCAAAAATCTGATTTAACGGCTAAGAAAGTATTAAATACATACGATGTAAAAAAACTAACAGCCATGTTTAGAGAATATGGGGAAGTGGATAATGCATTCAGATTAGCTAACATCATTTTTGAAGCTAGAACAAATGGCAGCATTGAAACAACTGCTCAGTTTAAAGAAGTAATAAAACCATGTACGCCAAAGTTTGAAGAAGGGAAATATTTAGCAAAAGTGTACCAAGCTATTCGTATTGAAGTAAACCAAGAAATGGAAGCTTTAAAAGAATGCTTAACACAATGTGTCAATCTTTTAAAACCAAATGCCCGATTGGTAATAATGAGCTACCATAGCTTAGAAGATAGGTTGGTAAAGAATTTAATAAGATCAGGAAACATAGAGGGAATAGAAGAGAAAGATATAGTGTTTGGAAAAATCACCAAATACTTCAAGTCTTTAACATCAAAGCCAATTGTGCCAGATGCAAAAGAGATTGAAACAAATTCGAGAGCAAGAAGTGCGAAGTTGAGAATAGCAGCAAAAATTTAATTAAAAAAGTGGCAAATAAATTTAGAGAAAACAAAACCGAAGAACTAGAAGAGCTAGAAGAACTTGTGGAGCAAGAAGAGCCTCAGGTTGCTGCGAAACCTTCTAAACCTGGTAAAAAAGGGGTTTTGGCAAAAGGTCTCTCTAAAATTTTTGGCGGTTCATTTTTAAGTGATGATAGGGCAACGCAACATGTGCCCTTCATTTTGTTTTTGGGACTGATTGCTATTTTATACATCGCTAACGGTTACTATGCTGATGATAAAATTAGAGAGGTAAATAAAATTAGTAATCAAATAAAAGAATTGCGCACCGAATACATTTCATCCAAATCGGATTTAATGTTTGTGAGTAAACAAAGTGAAGTCGCAAAAGCAGTGGAACCATTAGGATTAAAAGAACCCGTGGTTGCTCCGATGAAAATTGAAATAGATAGCGTGAAGACAGTAGTGAACAACAATTAAATAAAAAATCCGCATGATCTGCGAAATCTGCGGGAAATAAATGGAAAACAAGAAAGACATATTATCAAGAACTTACCTCGTGTACATATTTTTATGTGTATTCTCTCTGGCCATTTTCTATAAAATGTGTATCATCCAATTTAAAGAAGGCGCTATGTGGAAAGCTAAAGCAGAAGCTTTTAACACACAAGTGCATGAAATTGAAGCCGTACGTGGAAATATTTTCGATATCAATGGAAATTTACTAGCGACTTCCTTACCCTATTATGAAATAGCAGTAGATATTAATGCACCATCTATTGACAAAAAATTATTTGAAGAAAAAATTGACTCCCTAGGATTTATGCTCTCCGATTTATTTAAAGATAAATCAGCGAAACAATACACAAAATTATTGCGTAAAGCACGTAAAAGTGGCGACCGTTATGTAGTAATTAAACGTAATGTACCTTATAAAGATTTACAGGTTTTAAAAACATTTCCCATTTTCAAAAAAGGAAAACGTGGGGGCTTAGTAACTCTTCAAACCAACAAGCGTGAGCGTCCATTTAAAATGTTAGCAGCTCGTACCATTGGAATGTCGAGGGCTGGCGTAAAACCAGTTGGATTAGAAGGTGCTTATGATACTTTATTGATGGGTATTAGCGGACAACGCTTAATGCAAAAAATTGCTGGCGGTGTTTGGCGTCCTATTAATGATGAGAATGAAGTAGAACCAAAAGACGGAAGTGATTTATATACTACATTGGATATTAATATACAAGATGTTGCAGAAAATGCCTTATTAAAAACATTACTAAAGAATAACGCTTCTCATGGCTGTGCTATCTTAATGGAAGTAAAAACAGGTGAGATTAAAGCCATTGCAAATTTAACTCGAAGCGGAAAGGATACAAGTAGCTACTCATACTCAGAAGATTTAAACTACGCAGTTGGCTATGCTACGGAGCCAGGCTCAACATTTAAGTTAGCATCCTACTTAGCAGTCATGGATGACTATGACGTTAATTTAGATGAGAAAATCCAAGTTGGTAACGGTGAAGTAACTTACTATAATAAAACAATTAAAGATCACGATCCACCAGAGTCGCCAGTATTAACATTACAAAGAGCCTTTGAAGTATCATCAAACGTAGCTGCTGCTAAAACGATTGTAAAATATTATTCAAAAAATCCGCAACAATATATTGATAAACTAAAGTCGTTTCATTTAAATGAAAAATTGGGGTTATCCATTCCAGGAGAAGCACATCCTTTAATTAAAGAAACCAAGAGCAAAGACTGGTCGGGAATTACATTAGCCCAAATGAGTTATGGTTACGAATCATTAATCACGCCATTACAAACATTAACATTATATAATACCATTGCTAACGATGGCAAAATGGTAAAACCTCGTTTTGAAAAAGAAATTCAACGCAATGGAAAAACAGTAAAAACATTTACGACAGAAGTAATTGCAGAACAGATGGTGAAAAAATCAACTGTTAAAAAAGCAAAACAAATGCTGGAAGGGGTTGTACAAAATGGAACAGGCAAAGGACTAAAAATAACCGCATTTAAAGTAGGCGGAAAAACAGGCACGGCACAAATTGCTAAAGCGGGAAAAAAAGGTTATGGTGAAGTTGGTAATCGTGACTACCAAGCATCATTCGTTGGTTATTTTCCAGCAGACAAGCCATTGTACACTTGCATCGTTATTATTAATTCACCAAGTAATGGTATATACTATGGTGGTTTAGTTGCTGGTCCGGTATTTAAAGAAATTGCAGAAAAAGTTTACTCAAGTAGTGTTGATTTTTTAGAACCCATAAACAACAAACAAAATTTGCTGACCAAAGCTCCAGGAAGTATTAAGTCACAAAATGATGAAATGGTTATTGCTTCAAAAGCATTGAAATTACCTGTTAAATCAAATGTTTCAGAAAACAGTTATGTGTCAAGAAATTCGACCGATTCAACACATATTTCATTACAAACAAACAATTTAGAAAGTCAATTAAAAAAAGGAATCGTTCCAAACTTAAATGGCTTATCTGCCAAAGACGCATTGTTTTTACTAGAAAATTCGGGCTTTCATGTAAAGCTGTACGGCATGGGTTCTGTTAAAAAACAATCGATTGAAGCAGGACAAAAATTTAATAAAGGAGATAAAATAACATTGATACTTAGCTAAAGTGAAATTGAAATTATTAAGCGACATATTATACAAAACACGACTAGAGGAAATCATTGGTTCTACTAATGTGGCAATTTCGTCTGTGACTTTTGATTCTCGTAAAGTAAAAAAGGATTCTTTGTTTATTGCTACCAGAGGAACAGCTTCTGATGGACATCATTATATTGAACTAGCTATTGAAAGCGGTGCAGTAGCTATTGTTTGCGAAGACTTACCAGAGACTCTAAAAGAAAATGTAACCTATGTAAAGGTTTTAGATTCTTCAGCTTCCCTAGGTTACATTGCTTGTAATTTTTACGACAATCCTTCAGAGAAATTAAAATTAGTTGGGATTACAGGAACTAACGGCAAAACAACAACCGTTACATTACTATTTAATTTATTTAGAGGCTTAGGATACAATGTTGGTTTATTATCTACTGTAGAAAATAAAATCAATACGACTGTTATTCCATCTACTCATACAACTCCAGATGCATTAGCTTTAAATGAACTATTATCAAAAATGGTAGAAGCTGGTTGTCAGTATGCCTTTATGGAAGTGAGTTCTCACGCTATTGTACAACATCGTATTACAGGTTTAAAATTTACTGGAGCAGCTTTCTCAAATATTACACACGATCATTTAGATTATCACAAAACATTTGAAGAATACATCCGAGCAAAAAAATTATTCTTTGACAATTTACAAGACGATGCTTTTGCCTTAACTAATAAGGACGATAGAAACGGCATGGTGATGTTACAAAATACCAAAGCCAAAAAATATTCATACGGTTTAAAATCTATTGCTGATTTTAAATGCAGAGTGGTAGAAAATCATTTGAATGGTTTGCTACTAAGCATCGACAATCAAGAAGTGTGGGTAAAACTAATTGGTTCATTTAATGCCTATAACGTTTTGGTAGTGTATGCTATTTCTCAATTATTGAAACAAGATAGAGTACAAGTATTAACGACGCTTAGTAATTTAAATTCAGTAGAAGGACGTTTTCAATACATTAAATCTAAAAATGGCATTGTAGCAATAGTTGATTATGCACATACACCTGATGCTTTAAAAAATGTTTTAGAAACGATAAAAGACATTAGAACTGGCAACGAGCAAGTGATTACACTAGCTGGTTGTGGTGGGGACAGAGATGCTGCAAAGCGTCCGATTATGGCTCAAATAGCTTGCGAGTATAGTAATAAAGTTATTTTAACAAGTGATAACCCTCGCAGCGAAAATCCAGAAGAAATTTTAAACCAAATGCAAGCTGGTATTAATCCAGTTGACGCAAAAAAAACATTACGTATTAGCGATAGAAAAGAAGCCATCAGAACTGCCGTTGCATTTGCAAAAGAAGGCGACATTATTTTGATAGCTGGAAAAGGACATGAGAAGTACCAAGAAATAAATGGCGTAAAGCACCCATTTGATGATTTTGAAATTGTAAAAGAAATATTTAATAACTAACGATAAAATGTTTTACTACTTATTCCACTACTTAGATCAACACTTTAACTTTCCAGGAGCTGGGGTGTTTCAATACATCTCGTTTAGAGCGGCGTTGGCTTTATTATCGTCGTTAGTGATTACCATGATATTTGGTAAACGTATCATTAATTACATCCGTAAAAAACAAATTGGTGAAACGATTCGTGAATTAGGTTTAGAAGGACAAAATGAAAAAGCGGGCACTCCAACGATGGGAGGACTTATTATTTTAGCCGCTATTATTATTCCTACTTTATTATTTGCAAAAATTCACAACGTATATATCGTTCTAATGCTGATCTCAACTGTATGGTTAGGAAGTATTGGTTTCTTAGATGATTACATAAAAGTATTTAAGAAAAACAAAGAAGGCTTAAAAGGTAAGTTTAAAGTTGTTGGACAAATTGGTATTGGTTTACTAGTAGGTGCTGTATTTTATTTCCATCCTGATGTGGTTGTAAAAGAACGAATGACGGCTAACCAGCAGAGTGCTTATTCTTTTGATGATGCTATTAGTAGCAAAAAAGATTTGACTTTACCAAAATATGCACCGACACCAATTAAGAGTATTAAAACAACTATTCCTTTTGTAAAAGATAACGAATTTGATTACGTGAGTGTTTTATCTTTTATGGGAGATAGCGCTGTAAAATACGGATGGCTAATTTTTATTCCAATTGTTATTTTAATTGTAACAGCTGTTTCTAACGGAGCAAACATTACAGATGGTATTGATGGATTAGCGGCAGGAACAAGTGCCATTATTGGAACCACCTTAGGAATTTTAGCTTATGTAAGTGGTAATACCATTTTTGCGGACTACTTAAATATCATGTACATACCTAACACAGGTGAATTGGTGGTGTTTATGGCGGCCTTTGTTGGCGCATGCGTTGGCTTCCTTTGGTATAATGCTTTCCCTGCTCAAGTTTTTATGGGCGATACAGGAAGTTTAGCATTAGGCGGAATTATTGCTGTATTCGCAATTGCTATTCGTAAAGAATTATTGATCCCAATTTTATGCGGTGTGTTCTTAATTGAAAATTTATCAGTAATCATGCAGGTGTTTTACTTTAAATATCAACGCAAAAAACACGGGCTCGAATTTGCCAAAGCCAACCGCTTATTTAAAATGGCACCTCTTCATCATCATTACCAAAAATCAGGATTTCATGAGTCAAAAATTGTGATGCGCTTTTTCATTATTGGAATTATGCTTGCCGCACTAACCATTGTCACATTAAAATTAAGATAACAGCCCCTCCCCTACCCCTATTTGAAAAAGGAGATTGAACAAAAATAAATTAAAAACAAAAATTGAACTTAAATACAAACATATCTAATCAAAAACCACGCATGGTTATTCTCGGTTCTGGAGAGAGTGGCGTTGGCAGTGCTATTTTGGCACAAGCAAAAGGCTATGATGTGTTTGTATCTGACAAAAGTTTAATTAAAGAAAAATATAAATTAGAATTAGTTCATCATAACATTGCCTTTGAAGAAGGCACTCATACGGAGAACTTAATTTTAAATGCAACGGAGATCATTAAGAGTCCTGGCATTCCTGATAAAGTGGAGCTCGTTCAAAAAGCTAAAGCAAAAAACATTCCAGTGATTTCTGAAATAGAATTTGCAGGCCGACATACCAAAGCAAAAACCATTTGCATTACTGGTAGTAATGGAAAAACGACTACTACTTTACTCACTTATCATATCCTAAAAAAAGCAGGGTACAATGTAGGCTTAGGTGGGAACATCGGAAAAAGTTTTGCTTATCAAGTAGCAACCGAAAATTTTGATTACTACGTGTTAGAGTTAAGTAGTTTTCAATTAGATGGCATGTATAATTTTAAAGCAGACGTAGCTGTGTTATTAAACATTACGCCTGATCATTTAGATAGATACGAATATAAGTTTGAGAATTATGTGGCATCCAAATTCCGCATTACTCAAAACTTAACTAAAGATGATGCTTTTGTGTATTGTGCTGATGATGTTGTGATGGAAGAATTTATGAAGCACACACACATTGAAGCGGAATTAGTTCCCTTCAGCATCAAAAAAACCATAGAAGGAAATGGCGCCTTCTTACAAAACAATGAAATAACCCTTAATTATAATAATAACCCTAAACCCTTAATTATGACCCTAGAACAATTGGCTCTTGCAGGTAAACATAACGTTTACAACTCAATGGCTGCTTCAATGGCAGCGCGTATCGTAGATATACGCAAAGACATTATCCGCGAAAGTTTAGAAGACTTCGTGAACGTTGAACACCGTTTAGAATTTGTTGCCTCTATTAATGGCATCGAATTTATTAACGATTCAAAAGCAACTAACGTTAACTCTGCTTGGTATGCCTTAGAAAGTATGCAAAAACCAACCGTTTGGATTGTTGGCGGACAAGACAAAGGAAACAACTACGAAGAATTAGTTGATCTTGTAAAAGAAAAAGTAAAAGCGATTGTTTGCTTAGGTGTTGACAATAAAAAAATCATCAAAGCATTTAAAGGTTCTGTAGAAAATATTATGGAAGCTGGTTCTGCTGTTGAAGCAGTTGCCATGTCTTACAAATTAGCTTCTAAAGGAGATGCAGTTTTATTATCTCCAGCATGTGCTAGTTTCGACTTATTTCAAAACTACGAAGATAGAGGTGTTCAATTTAAAACAGCAGTAAGAGGTTTATAAAATGAAAGAAGTTGCACTAGGTCAAAAAACGTTTTCTATTAATAGAGAAACAGATCATAGTTTTGAATTTGTTGCCAATATTAATGAGGTTACCTTCATTAATGATTCGAAAGCAACCAATGCAAGACTAGCTGTGGAAAGTATTAATTCTGTGGACGCAGAAATAGTATTGATATTAGGTGGAGATGATTTAAAAACCGATTACTCTTGGTTCACTAATATCAATTACTATAATATTAAAACGGTAATTTATTTTGGCAGACGATTCTCTGAAATAAAAAACATCTTTAATAAACATGTAATGGTTATTGTAGCCGATAATTTAGAAAGTGCTGTTGGAATTTCGAAAGCAAAAGCGATTAAAAACCAAGCGGTTTTATTTTCGCCAGCTTGCCCAAGTTTCGACCCTTTTGATAATTATAAAAACAGAGGTAACAAATTCAAGGAACTCGTTTTAAATGTTTAATGTTTGGTTGTTTAATGTTTTAAAAACATAAAACAGCAAAAAACATGCAAACAAATAAACAACAAAACAATTAACTAATGAAACAATTCGCATACTTAAAAGGAGATAGAGTAATCTGGACGATAGTTTTTCTATTGTCTCTACTATCTATTTTGGTAGTATACAGTTCGGTTGTAACATTAGCACATAAATATAAACAAGGTAATACCGAGGCCTACTTAATCAAACATGGCATTACAGTAGTTGGTGGTATTTTAATAATGTATTTAGTTCACAAACTCAAATACACTCTGTTCTCTAGGGTGGCGCAGATTGGTATTTTGTTTGTGATTCCTTTATTGCTATTTACATTATTAAAAGGGGTGAGTGCAGGCGAGGCAAGTCGTTGGATTCCAATTCCGGGGATAGGGTTAACATTTCAGTCTTCCGACGTTGCCAAAATTATTTTAATAATTTTCGTAGCACGCACGCTTACTATTCGTCAAGGTCAATTAGAAGATTTTAAATCACTCCTAAAATATTTATTAATTCCGGTAGGTTTTATCTGTTTATTGATTTTCCCAGCTAACTTTTCTACAGCAGCCTTATTATTTGTGAACTGTTTATTTTTAATGTTTGTTGGAAGGATAAAAGCAAAATTCATCATGTACATTTTAGCTGGCTGTGTTGGTTTTGCTTTATTGTTAGGTATTACTATTTATCAGTTTCCAGATGCCATACCTCGTGGTAGAACATGGAAAGCCCGTATAGAAAATTTCTCCGCAGGTGATGCTAAAAACAATTACCAAAGCGAACAAGCTAAAATTGCTATTGCTACTGGCGGCATAATTGGCAAAGGTCCTGGCAATAGCACGCAACGTGCCTTTTTACCACAAGCGTCTTCCGATTTTATTTATGCCATAATTATCGAAGAGTATGGTTTGTTCACAGGATTTGCTATGCTATTCTTATACATGATTTTATTATTTAGAGGTATTAGAATTTTAAGGGACTCTGAAAAAACCTTTGGCGGATTAATGGCCGTTGGTTTAAGTTTTAGCTTGGTGTTTCAAGCATTAATTAATATGGCGGTTGCTGTGAATTTATTTCCAGTAACAGGTCAACCATTACCATTAGTAAGTATGGGAGGAACCTCCATTTGGTTTACTTGTATTGCTATCGGTATTATTTTAAGTGTGAGCAGAGCAAACGAGGATACAGGTAATAAAGAACAAGAAGTGATTACTGAATAAATGAAACCACTAAAAGTCATATTAAGCGGCGGCGGCACTGGAGGACATATTTTTCCGGCAGTGGCTATTGCTAATGAAATAAAAAAATTAGTGCCACATGCGGAGATTTTATTTGTGGGCGCTTTAGGCAAAATGGAAATGGAGAAAGTTCCTGCTGCTGGCTACAAAATTATTGGCGTTCCTATTGCTGGCTTACAGCGTAAATTATTTACACTTGCTAACTTAAAATTACCTTTCCTTATTATACAGTCTTTATTAAAGACTCGCAAAATTATCAACGAATTTCAACCAGATGTGGTTGTAGGCACTGGCGGTTACGCCTCCGGACCATTATTAAAAGCAGCTACCAACAAAGGAATTCCAGCACTATTACAAGAACAAAATTCGTACGCAGGAATCACCAATAAAATATTATCCAAAAAAGCGAGTAAGATTTGTGTTGCCT
>ERZ724508.2031-NODE-2031-length-11045-cov-15.029026_pt1 | contig 11045 bp, 12 predicted proteins | sample MGYA00376041_ERZ724508 | MGnify/ENA primary metagenome ERZ724508 (study PRJEB28724, sample SAMN07190887) | wastewater metagenome | isolation source: effluent of sewage treatment plant in Hong Hong | place: USA: Christiansburg, Virginia | collected 2016-03-01 ... | reverse complement strand
CCATAGAGCCATTTTATGGGGTAACGGATTACCGTCAACTGGTTTAGACCCTAATGTTTGTCTAATAAAGATGATGCTATATGACTGATATCTTTTCGTGCGAGATTTTTATCTGTAATTTTGTTCACAATATTGCGAGTATAGATATGTTTACTTGGCAAAAGAAGCTGGAAACTTTCAACTTGCTCATCATGTTTTTTATTTCTCCCATAACGAAAATAATCTTTTAGATTCTTGAGTAATCTATTGTCTATTGCTAATAGATTAGCTTGATAAATAACACCAGCATCTCTATACGTACCATAGACACGCATAAAGAACTCGTAAGAATTTTCACTTGCTTGGTTATAAGGATCAAACTTCTCAATTTCACTCAACTCCAGTCTGATATTCTCCAATTTTTGCTCCAGCGGATCCATTACAAGACCATATTTATTCTTCCTCGGTTTCATAAGGATTTGTTCTTTGATTTCTTCTTCTGAGAGCACTGGGATGATAGGGTTATCCCCTTCCGTAAGGATAGCTTTCACTTTCGGGGCAATCGTTTCGAACATCTCTGGATGAAGCTCTCGAAACTGAACAAGTGCTTCAAGATTCATAAGGTGTTGTTGTGCCTCTAGAGTGAGTTCTTGATCCACTTCTGATGTTGATTTTTCTATTTCTGACATACTCTTTTGACGAAAGATATATCATACTCATATTATTCTTTCGTCAATATAATTGTGGAAGTCAAGAGTGAGATTTGTCTTGAAGCAACTCCCCCTAGCCCCCTCAACGAGGGGGAACGAAACAGATATTCTGCGTTATTATCCCCTGATAGAGGGGAAGGTCACCAGTCGTCACATTACGTTGAGAGACAAGGAGATTATTGTCATTAAATAATGGAACACCTATCTAACAAGTATAGAGCTGAGCTAAATAAGCCTATTCCCCCTCGTTGAGGGGGTTAGGGGGAGCTACCGAATCATCTCTTTCACCGATCACTTAATAATCTCATTCTTTGGCCCCAGAGAATCATCTCGTCTCTCGAGAAGGTATATTCGTCGATAGACACGCCCACTTGCGCTCGTTACTTGCTCTGGTGTGATATTTGCACCATTCTCCAGGATATACGCACCAGATTCGACGAGTACTCCTGTGAATATAGTATAGTTTCGAGTTGTATCATCTCGATAGATACTGAATGTTTCATTCTCTGTGACATTCTTCGTATCAATATTATGAGCAATAGTGCGTGCATTCATCTTGACGAGGAACATAGCATAGGATGACTCGAATTCTGTCTGCATCTCACTACTCTTGAGGAGAAAAAAAGTGATACTCACAAGAAGTCATGCCAAGATAGCAATAGCAACGATGATAGCAACGAGCGATTCTCCACGATTTTGACGAAACATCGAGATGATATTTGAAGTATCTTCAAGTATAGTTATACTCTCGAAAAGCCAAAACGAAATATGCAGATATTCTCGAATCACCGTGGTATGACGCTCGTCGAACTCATTATTGGGATAGCTATTACTGGAATGGTGGTGGCAGCACTTCTCTATTTTTTGGTTGGATCAGCGAATCAAGTTGCTCGTCTACAGTGACAAAACTCAACAGTATCATGACTCTCAGAGCTGAGCGACACGATAGCGTCCATTCGCCGAAGCTATAGCAGTGGGGAGATTATCTATGAAAATGGGCAGAATAAGGGATATGATGTGATTCTCTTCTCTCGCAGAGAGAATTCATGAGTGCTCAATGGCATCCTGATGGGTGTAGTCATACAAAGTGGAAGTACACTCTCATATCTTGATCGACCGAGTGAGTACAATATGTACGGAGAGAAAAAATTTGGTTTTCTCAAGATGGGTGATACTGCTATCAATTCAATACTCTCAGTAACAGGATCACTTCGAGAAGATGTACTCTTTGGGTCAGGAGGCACGCCATGAATCGATATGAGTGATGCTCTCCTCACACAGAATCTTCTTCCTCTCGCATTTGATGCTAAGAGCTATAATAGTGGAGCTATTACAGAAGCAAAGATTGAAATTACACCACAATTTTTTCCTGATCGTTCTGGCGAGGCTACCGATAGTATTGATCTCGACCGCTGGTCATTTGTTCTTGATTTCTAGTATGCACAATTTCCAAACATTACGCAATAACAGAGGTTCCATATTCGTACTCGTACTCGTTGTCACATTTCTCGCTGTCATGCTTGGATATCTTCTCTTTCAGACGAATACCAACCTCTACAAGGCAAGCGAAGAACAAACTATCCAATCAGTTCTCGAGAGAAACATGAATACCAAGGCAGAGCGAGCATTTGCACTCTCTGCAAGCCTCAATGCAAATGGATCGTGATTCACCAATACACCTTCGTGTCCAAGTGTCACTCTCTCAGGAAATACAACCACAGAGACGATCCAAACCTATCATGTCTATGGTGGCTCAGCACTCAGCTGTGCGGGAATTTATCCATCACTCTCGGAGAATCATGCAAATTTTTATATACAATTTACATCAGACTTCACAACTTATACCTGAGCATCGTACAAAAGCATCGATATAAAACCTCTCACGCTCAGTGGATGAAACTATAGTGCTACTTTTACTGACATTGATCAAACCATCGCCACATGGAGCAGTGCGATCACATGGTCAAATATTGACGCGAATCTCAATTCTGATAATTTTCGGAGTGACTCCTATTCAGGAACACAGTATCGAATATTGAGTGGCACGACACTTGGCAATGAGTTCGGTGATGATGATAGTCAATGACGCAAGATGATCACGGGTTTTGCAGGCTATGGCGATGGGTTTGTGAATGTCTATTGGAATACTCCATGAGTAGAATCCTACGTCAAAAAAAATCCAAATAATCACTCGGGAACAACTGACCTATCAGAACCACTCGCAATATATGTGGGTGATGTGCTCAGTGGGGCTATCCATCTTGAAGTTGACGGTCCGAGTGATCTTCGTATCATCGAATATGACAAATCCCTTTACCAAGATAATCAAACGAGAAGAGTCCTCTCAACCAAAAATTATAGCTTCACTGGCGGTATAAACGGATACCTCACATCAACAGGTATAGCCAACCTATCCTATGATGAAGCGCCAAGTATAAGCGAATTTTCTTGGGATATGGACAATCATCTCTATGGTGTGTTTCTCAGATCACAGTCATGAGCACAAAATACACAATCACAGATCAGATATATTCTGCGTGTTAAAGATATCTCATGAAAAGATGTATATATTGCACCTCTCATCGATGATATGCGCGATGCGAATAACGGGCTCTGGAAGTACTGGAGCAATGATATCATTCTTCTCGATTCATGAGATCAGTATGCTCGTGAATGAGAAGTAGCCCGCCCTATTTATCGATAATTATCCTTATTATGTTTCATTTTTTTAAGAAAAAACCAACTCTCCATATCCCATTTCTCAATGGAGAAAAGACCGAAACTTCCGAAGTTGCGAGCTTGCGTACAAAAGAAAGAATTTTTATGGTTTGGGCAATCGCAGCAACTATCCTCCTTATTGGAGCAGGATGCATCGGTGGATTTTTCTACCTCAAAAATCACGTCTTCAAGCTCGGAGTTGAGACTGGAGAGAAGGTATCATATGGACGACTCTACACATCGATCACCGAGGCAGGATGCCGCCCTATCGATATTAGTGCACCAGAAGGATCGATAAAATGAGACAAAATATCACTCCTCAATATGGCATGTTTTATGCAACCACAGCGATCAAGTAGCTGAACTATGATGAGAAATGCTCGATAAACAGAATTCACTCTCGCTCCTCGAGAAGCAATATGTATTCCCCCAAGAATCCTCTTGATCGATAGAACAAATACTGCTCACCAATCGCAATCTTCCCACGGACCTTCTCTTGCGGGAAGATTTTGTACGTCCAGCATTCCACCATCTTCATGATCCCTATCTCTTTCCGCAGATGCAAGAGGCAGTTGCGAGGATTTTACAAGCTCGTGAGAATCTTGAACGTATTGTTATATTCGGTGATTATGATGTTGATGGAGTATCTTCCACCGCACTTCTCGTCAAATTCCTCACACAAATCGGGTGTGAAGTCTCGTACCGACTCCCTCATAGAGTGAATGATGGATACGGACTCAAAAAATATTTTATCGATGAGCTCAAGGCAAAAAATGTATCACTCGTAATCACAGTAGATTGCGGGACTCGCGATATCGATGTGATCAACCACGCTCATTCTATCGGTGTCGATGTTATTGTGACGGATCATCATGCCGTACCACAAGCAATACCAGAACATGCAATCGCTCTGTTAAATCCAAAACTCCCGAATACTACCTATCCATTCTCTTCCCTCTCAGGATCCTGAGTAGCCTTCAAGCTTCTCCATGCTCTCGTGATAGCACTCGAAAAAGATACAAGCAAACAAGAAGAAATCCTCAGGCAATACATCGATATTGCAACGCTTGGTACCATTGCTGACTGTATGCCACTCATTGGGGAGAATCGTATCATTGCGACTCTGTGACTCAGAGAACTCAGACGATCAGGATCAGTTGGTATTCGCAAGCTCCTCGAAGGCAAAGATCCACATGAAAAAGATGGAGATATTGTAGGATTTCATATTGGACCACGTATCAATGCCGCTGGTCGTATGGATACACCCTACACTGCCTTATCCTTGCTCCTCGCTGGAGAATCTCGTATCGATCCTATCGTGGCGGAGATCGAGATGCTCAATACTTCTCGTCGTGATGAGACCAAATTCGCAACCGAGCGAGCACTCTGAGAAATGGACACTTCTGGACCCATTCTCTGGTATGCAAAGAATGATATTGAACATGGCATTATCGGACTCATTGCGGGCAAACTTGCGAATGATTTTTCCAAAGTATCAATCGTTCTCAAAGACGAATGAGAAAAACTCGTTGCCTCAGCACGAAGTGGTGGGGTATGTGATCTTATGGAGCTCCTGACTCCATCCGCTGACCTCTTCATTGCTTATGGTGGACATCGGGAGGCAGCGGGATTTAGTGTGAGCAAAGCAAATAGTGACGAGCTCTATCAGTCACTGTGCACCACCTATAGCGAAATAACACAGAAGAACGAACAAAAAGCCTCAACAAAAACTATAACCATTGATAGCATACTCACGAGCGATGATCTAACACTCGATTTTTATGAGCAAGTAATGCAACTTGGACCATATGGCGTATGATTCTCAAAGCCAGTATTTGGGGTGGAAGCCGATCTCTCTGAAATGCAAGATCTCGGATCATCATGAGAACATATATCTTTTGTGCTGAAAAAATCCAAGAAATTCGAAGAGCAGGTCAAAGCAGTTGGATTTGGTATACGAGATCTGATTCCCAATAATCAAGATCAGAAAGCTATTCTGATAGGGGAACTTACCAAGAATATATGGAATGAACGGGTTAGTCTTCAATTTATGATACGAGATATTATTTTGCGTGATACTATATGAAATTAGCAAAACCAACAACCTTCTACATCAAGACATTTGGCTGTGCCATGAACTATGCGGACAGTGAGAAGGTAAATATGATCCTCATGTCCGCATGACTCCGCAAAGTCGTAGATCCAACCAAAGCTGATGTTATCATTCTCAATACCTGTAGTGTTCGCCAAAAAGGTGAGGATAAGGTGTTTGGGTTTATGAGAGAGATTGAGAAATTTCACAAAGAATGAGAGAAAATCCCACTTTTTGGAATCACTGGTTGTATGGTGCGAAAAAGTGGTATCGCACGCAAGCATCTCAAACGGATCAAGGATATTGAAGAAGTAAAGCGATCAAGCGCAGAGAAAATTACCAGAGTGAATTCAGATGATGCTCTAGAGAACTACGATGATGCACTTTTTTTACGTACTCAACTTATTGATTTTACCTTTCGTATCGAAGAGGTCGGCTATCTCACACAGATTCTCACGAGGATTTGTGGTGAACACATAGGAAATGATGCAAAATTCAATGAGTATCTCCAGGTCAAGCAACTCCAAGAAAATCCTGCCTCAGCAAATATCATCATCCAAACTGGTTGTGATAATTTTTGTAGTTTTTGTATCGTTCCTTATACCCGTGGCCGAGAAATTTCACGCTCTCAAGATGAGATCGTGCAAGAGGTAGAACGAGTAGTGAGTGAAGGCACCAAAGAAATCACTCTCCTCGGACAAAATGTTAATAGCTACGGAAAAGAAACAAAAAAGAAACTTTGGAATGAGGAAGAGATGCGATGGGTACAGAACTCAGCCTCCTTTGGGAAAGAGGGTATTGAAGTAGGATCGAATGTAGAAGGTTTACTTCTCTCTCTGGGAGATACAAGTGAGACCGACGGAAGCCCAACGAGCAGGCAAGTTGAAGAACGGAGTTTACTTCCCCTCTTGAGGGGTGCCGAAGGCGGGGTGGATGTCTCCCCTCTTGAATGGTATTCATCGGACGGAGTGGATACATTCCGACTCTACGAAGCACAATTAAAAAATGCTCCAAAGTGGGCAAAATGATCACTCTTTCCATTCTGGGAGCTTCCAAAAAACAAAGATCTCACAGAAAATGCTAAAAAACTAAAAACCGCTTGAATCCTTTCAGAAGTGAAATTCTGGCAACTATTCAAAGATCCAAAAACACTTGGATTTGATATTGATAGACAAGTTATAATTGGCAACTACATTGTCGACTTTTTCATCCCAGAACTTGGACTGATATTTGAAATTGATGGATCAAGTCATGAGGATAAAATGGTGTATGATGAGCGAAGAGATATTTTTCTACGATGACTCTGACTCGAAGTAACTCATCTTTCATGATACGACGTACTCAATAATCCGAATAATATATACGATGGGGTACTCAATATATGCAAAGAGAGAACTCATTTTCTCAGAACTCCACCCCGCCTATCGGCACCCCTCAACGAGGGGAATAATACAAATCCCCCCTTATCAGGTGAGCAAACACATTTCACCACACCATTTCGTGAACTTCTCAATGCACTCTGAGAGATAGATGGACTTGATCGTATCCGATTCACGAGTTCCAATCCTCATGATATGACCAAGGATATTCTCGATGCTCATTTTGAACTAGCGTGAATGTGCCCATATCTTCACTTTGCACTCCAATCAGGATCGAATAGTATGCTCAAACGGATGAACCGTAAACATACCTACGAGGATTTTAAGGTACAAGTTGAATATCTCCGCTCTCACGATCCGCTTTTCTCTATATCCACAGATATTATTGTTGGATTTCCAGGAGAGACCGAGGAAGAATTCCAAGCAACCGTCAGAGCAATGCAAGAGTGCCAATTCGACTTTGCTTATATCGCTCGCTATTCTCCACGATCAGGAACGAGAGCGACAGATACAATGGAAGATGACATATCAGCAGAGGAGAAAGCTCGTCGATGGTCTATACTCAATGATATTCTCAGAGAAACCGTTGCAAACCGATCAAGGCTACTCATTGGAAGAGAAGAGGAGATACTCATCAGTGGAGAAGATGGAGATGGAAATCTCTCTGGCCGTACTCGGAATTTCAAGGAAGTATATATTCCCTATGATCCGAATATCAAAAAAGGTGATCTCGTGAAAACAAAGATTGTTGAGCTGGACGGATGGGTTTTGAGAGGGGAAAGAATCTCATAATCAAGATTTAACATCAAAGAATATTTTTAATATTACTACTTATGTATTTTCGTATTCTAGCTACAATCACACTCTTTTTTATTACTGGATGTTCAAACAATCCTGTAAGCACGACAACGCAAAAGCAGGAGATTACAAATCTTGTAAAACATAACATCAATATTGAAACTTTTTCATGATCGAATATTTTTATCTATTCTCAGGACAATACAGAGTTGCTTTATGAAACTCAGACAAATAGCTCAGGTGGATTTGTTATTGATACACAAACAATAGATCAAAAAATGCAAACTCGGAACGTGACCGATAAGCTTGTTTGGGTTGTTATTGCCTGATGAATATACCAAGAATATTCTTTTGGGGAATGAGAACGATTCAATAAAAAAATTCTCTTTCTTCTACCATATATAAATCTTAAAAAGGAAAATGGATATGATTTTTCTAGATTGAATAATATCATTTCCGAAATGGTAGCTCTCTCAAGTGATGATATATATGAAAGATATAACTATTTCACAACCATAAAAAATAGGATAGAAACTCTCATGAAAGCTGCAGAGGAGATAGGCGAACAAAACATCTCTGCAAATCTCTTACATAAGTACTGATCAGAAGAAGATTATTACCAACGCATCGCTTTACAAATATTAATAATTGGAAACAATTATTACAATCCGATGAGCGATCCTGAATGGCGAACCCATACATTTTTAGATAATATTTACCCAATACGAGTTGAAGAAACTAATTCTGGAATAGTACTCCATAAATATCTCAAACATAATTCTATATATTACGGAACTTGAGAGCGTATCTCGGACATGCAGATGCTTCCAAATAACTATATTAAAGATCAGGTATTAAAAGTTCATCCAAACGAACCAATTTTCTTTCAAGAATGTAGTGATAATGACATTAGTACTTGTATAGGTTCTTGAAGACAAGTATACCCATTTGAAGATTTACGACCTACATCATATACAATATTCACAGAAGATGGTGAATCAGGCACTATCACATCTGGACAACTTGATGCACTCGAGGAGAGCGGACAAATAGAACAGATGAAATAATCTCATTTACTAAGGCAAAAAAGAGAGTAAATCAAATCAGCTCCTTGCTTTCCTGAGCTTTTCCTTATAATTGACCAGAATTTTGATTTTCCACTTTTTTATGGTACTAAAACATTTTGAACGGATCTGGCAATCTGAGACCATCCGTAAACGTATTCTCGTAACACTTGCTCTCGTTGGTGTTTACAAGTTTCTCTCTATTCTTCCAGTTCCAGGAGTGAATGTGAGTTCTCTTGCTGCATTTCAGGAATATTTTCGATCACAACCAGGTCTTGCGTTCTTCTCAGGACTTCTTGGTGGTGGACTTGAGAATTTTTCGATTGTTCTCATGGGTCTCGCTCCCTATATCAATGCGACGATCATCATGCAGCTCATGGCGGTGATAGTGCCAAAACTTGAAGCCCTCAAGAAAGAAGGTGAACAAGGACAAAAGAAGATCACGATCTATACACGGTATCTTACACTTCCTCTCGCTCTTGCACAGAGTTATGGAATGATCTATCTCATGAATAGTCTCCTCGGTGGCCAAGGACCGAACCTTATCAATACCAGTGATTTCTGGGGAACTATGCTTCCTGCGATGATCGTCGTCACAGCTGGAACGTACCTCCTCCTCTGGCTCGGTGATCTTATTACAGAGAGTGGGCTTGGTAATGGTACTTCTATTATCATCTTTGCGGGCGTTCTTGCAGGTGTGCCGACAACACTCTTCAGTCTTCTTGGCGCAAACAACTATCCACTTCTCCTCCTCCTTACAGCACTTACAGTTGGTGTTATCTACGTGATTATTCTCTTTACGGAGGGATATCGCAAAATTCCTCTCATCTATACTCGCACAGGACGAGAAGAGCGATCATATTTTCCGATTAAGGTGAACCAAGCAGGTATGGTACCTATCATCTTCGCTGTATCACTCGTCACTTTTCCAGGTCTTATTGGACAATTTCTTGTCAACCGATCAGGTGGAAATGCTGCAACCATTGGTACATTCTTGGTAGAACATTTCAGTCTCAATAATCCTTCATGGTGGATGATTGGAACGTATTTCCTTCTCATTCTTGCATTCTCATTCTTCTACATTTCTATTGTATTCAACCCAACAGAAGTAGCAGAGAATGTTCAAAAGCGTGGTGGTTATATCCCTGGTATTCGACCAGGAACTCAAACAGCTGACTATCTTCAAAGAGTATCATTTCGACTCAACTTCTGGGGTGGATCATTTCTTGCTCTCATTGCTGTATTTCCATATATGATCACCAAGCTCAACAATCAATTTGGATTCATTGATGCTTCTGGTATGCAAGGCAGTCATATTGATTTTCTCATCTCTGGTGCGGGTCTCATCATCGTCGTTGGTGTAATTCTCGATATCGTAAGACGAATCGATACAGAGATTAAAAGTTTTGATTACAAGAAGTTCTACTAAACAAAGAATGAAAGACAAAATATTAAAACCCCAAGATAGTATCTTGGGGTTTTAATATTTTGTCTCAAAGAAGAAGGAAAAAAGACCTCCGAAGAGGTCTTAGAAAGATAACAGAAAAATGAGAGTCAATTCCAACGCGGAGAATACAAACGTTGAGCTCGACCATTTCCTTGTTCATCACGGAATTTTTCCGTTGGTACAAAAAATTTGCTCGTCCATGCATCTCTTCGTTTGATCCAATCATCAGAATTCAGACAATGAATACCTTGATCACGACGATGCTGATTGAACAGTTTTGTCAATTGTGACAGTGTCTGAAGATCATTCTCACGATCAGGAAAAAACGATGGAACTACACTGGCACTGATATTTTCTGCAAGCATTTTACTGCCCTCTATTTGTTGAAGATTATCCGAAATAATTTCGAGATTTTCTGATTATATATTTTCTTCTATCCTTTGCAATACTATTTATCTTTAGCAAGCCATTTTTCTACTTCGGACACAATTTGATCTCCTATATCACCCTCGATACTTTCCAATTCATCCTGAGTAAAGCGAGACAATACCCAATCAGAGACACTATATTTCTCATGACGTCCAATGCCAATCTTAAGCCTTGTAAAATCTTGCGTTCCAAGAAGTTTTTCAATGGATTTAAGTCCATTTTGCCCACCGCTTGATCCAGTATTCCTCAGACGAATTTTCCCAAAATCCATATCAATATCATCACTGAGAACCAGCATATTTTGAGGATCGATCTTATAGAAGTTAAGAAGACTCACCACGCTCTCCCCCGAGAGATTCATATAGGTGAGAGGTTTGAGGAGAAGCACTTTTTCTCATTGATATTCAGCAGTTGCAACCATTCACTTGT
>ERZ724508.2029-NODE-2029-length-11048-cov-5.824889_pt1 | contig 11048 bp, 8 predicted proteins | sample MGYA00376041_ERZ724508 | MGnify/ENA primary metagenome ERZ724508 (study PRJEB28724, sample SAMN07190887) | wastewater metagenome | isolation source: effluent of sewage treatment plant in Hong Hong | place: USA: Christiansburg, Virginia | collected 2016-03-01 ... | reverse complement strand
GTGGTTTACCACAAGATATGGGCAAATTCCGCACGCCCAGTTTGCGCAATATCGCCGTGACCGCACCCTATATGCACGATGGCAGCGTGGCGACTTTGGAGGCGGTGCTGGACATCAAAATGAAGAACCCTTCTAAACCTTTGGCTTTAACGCCGCAGGATAAATCCGACCTGATCGCCTTTTTGAAAACGCTGACCGATTCGGCATTTTTGACGAATCCCGCGTTTGCTGACCCATTCACCCAGAAAAACTAAAACGCCATGAACTTTCGTTTAACCCGTGTGGCAGCGGTGATTTTGGCTATGCCATTAGCTACACCATTGGCTGCTACCGCGCAAAATAATCCGCCGTTGGCGTTGGATGCGGTTAAAGTCACCGCACCCAAAATCACGCCGATTAACGCGCCATTGCCCAAGCGCCCCACCGTGAGCGATACCGCCGAATTGCTCGAAAACACGGCGGGCATCAGCCTGTACGGGGCGGGCGGGGTTTCGAGTCTGCCCGCGCTGCATGGATTAGCCGATGACCGTTTGCGGATTCAAGTCGATGGGATGGATTTAATGTCCGCCTGCCCGAACCACATGAATTCGGCGCTCTCGTATATGGATAGCAGTCGGGTTGGTTCGATTACGGTGTTTGCGGGCATCACCCCCGTGAGCGTGGGCGGCGATAGCATCGGCGGCACGATTCAGGTGCAGGCCGCGCCGCCCGAATTTGCCGAGAATGCCAATGATGTCACCACCATCACCACCAAAGGGCAAATCGGCACGTTTTACCGCAGCAACGGCAAAGCGGCTGGCGCAAACCTGAACGCTAGCTATGTGGGTGAAAACATCAACCTCACGTATTCCGGCGGCTATACCCGTTCCGATAATCTCACCAGCGCAACCGGAAAGAACATTGGTTCGACGGGCTACACAGTGCAGAATCACGATATTCGGCTCGCCGTGCGCCGCGATTCGGAACTGTTCCAGCTCAATGTGGGAACGCAGCATTTACCGTTTGAAGGCTTCCCGAATCAGCGCATGGACATGACGGGAAACGACAATACACAGGTGAATGTGCGCTACCAGAAAACCTTTGATTGGGGGCAATTTCACGCCAGAGCGTACAGCCAGCGTACAGATCATGCTATGAATATGGGAGCGGATCGCTTCGGCTACGGCACATTGGGTATGCCTATGAACACCACCGGAAAAACCCAAGGTGGCTTGATTCAGGCGGATTGGGATGCTTCTGACCGCGATCTCATCAAAATCGGGCTGGAATCGCAAACCTACACGCTCTACGACTGGTGGCCGCCAGCGGGTGGGGTGATGGCTCCGCGTGATTTTTGGAATGTCGATTACGGCACGCGCAAGCGCTTGGGCGCTTTCGTGGAATGGGAAGCGCTTTGGAGCAGCGAACTCATGACCCTCTGGGGCGTGCGGCATGAAACGGTGTCCACCGATGCCGGATTCGTGCAAGGCTACAACAGCCAGCCGATTTGGGCAGCCGATGCCGCAGCGTTTAACGCCCAATCACGCCAACGTACCGATTCCAACTGGGATATGAGCGCCCTCGCCCGCTACACGCCGGACGTGAATCGCACGCTGGAAGGCGGTTTTTCGCGCAAAACCCGTTCACCCAATTTGTACCAGCGTTATCCGTGGTCAACCCAACCGATGGCTACGCTCATGAACAATTTTGTCGGCGATGGCAATGGTTATGTGGGCAATCTCAATTTGAAACCCGAAATTGCCTACACCGCCAGCATGAGCGCGGATTGGCACGATGCGGCATCGGCTGCTTCGGCATGGCAGTTCAAAACCACGGCTTACATAACGTGGGTGGACGATTTTATGGATGCCCAGCGTTGCAACTTCGGGCAGTGCGGCGGCGCAAGCAATCTGACCAAAACCAACGGCTTTGTGAATTTGCAGTACGTGAACCAATCTGCGCGGCTGTATGGATTCGATGTTTCCGGTTATCGGGCGTGGAGTAATGCGGAGGGGCAATGGAAAGTATCCGGCCTCATGAGCTGGGTGCGCGGTGAAAACCAAACGACGGGCGATAACTTGTACAACATCATGCCGCTGAATGCCAAGCTCGCGCTCGAACACCGCCGCGATGCGTGGACACATACCGCCGAATGGCAATTAGTCGCGCCCAAAACCGAGGTTTCGCAAGTGCGTAACGAAATCACCACCGCAGGTTATGGTTTATTCAATTGGCGCAGTAGTTATGAGAATAATGAAAATAAAGGATTGCGGGTGGATTTCGGTATCGACAACGTATTCAACCAAACCTACACCCACCCTTTGGGCGGTGCGTATGTGGGTGAAGGCGCATCCATGACCAGCTTGGGCATTCCGTGGGGCGTTCCGGTGGCGGGTAAAGGGCGTTCGATGAACGTGGCGGTAAGTTATCGTTTTTGAAATAAAAAATAAAGAAATAAAAAATCATGTTTTCCAAAATCCAAAAGGTTTCTGCTTTTTGTCTCACGGCGTTGCTTTTATCCGCCTGCGGTGGCGGGGACAATGGCGCGGCGTTGCAAACGAATCCATCGCTTTCCGATACCACCGATTCCAGCCTCCCCGCGCCGCCCGCCTTGGTTGCTGCCGAAGCTGTCGCCCAAGGTACGGTGCGCTATGCGATTGAAACCACGTTTTTTGAACCCGATACCCAGCCCAATAACACCATTTTTACGGGTACTTTCGATTTCAATCCGCAAACAAAAGCCGTTTCTAATCTGCGCGGCGTACTCACCGAATCCATGACCGGCCCGCCAATGCTGAATGTGCCGATTGGCTATCAACTTTCTACCGTTCCGAACAACGGTGGTTTATTGGTCACTAGCTTTGCCTTGAATACGACCAACGTATTTGCCGAAGGCGGATTCGCTGGCAATTCACAAGGCTTGTATTACGGATTCAACCAAACACCGCGCACCCTGAATCCGGCGGCGGGCGGTATGGGCAATGCGTTTATCACGGTTTACATTAACCCGAACGATTTGACCGCACCGATTCCCCCCGCAGCCATCAACCGCCTAGCGTATGGCGATTGCTTCGCCGGTGGCATGATGGGCGATACCTGCATGACGGGCTATTCGGGTCACGGCACGATGGGCGGTTACCCGATTGCGCAAAAGATCACCCTTATCGCTGTCGGATTTAGATAAACCACCACAATAGGGTATGAATTTTGTACCCGCTTCCGCTTGGAACCACTCTTTTGCCACGTTAGGCAACGCTTTTTACGCCGACATCGCCCCCACGCCTTTATCCAACCCCTATTGGGTCGGTCAGAGTGCGGCGGTGGCGCAATTATTGAATTTACCGCCCGATTGGCACACCTCGGAGGATGCCTTGCACGCCTTCACGGGCAATCGGCTTTTGGCGGGGATGCAAGCGCGTGCCAGTGTGTACAGCGGTCACCAGTTCGGTCATTGGGCGGGGCAGTTGGGCGATGGTCGCGCGATTTTGCTCGGCGAATTGAATGGGCAAGAAATCCAACTCAAGGGCGCGGGATTAACGCCATTTTCCCGTCGCGGTGACGGGCGGGCGGTGTTGCGCTCGAGCATCCGCGAATTTTTGGGCAGCGAGGTGATGCACGCCCTCGGTATTCCGACCACACGCGCCTTGTGTGTGACGGGTTCGGATGATCCGGTATACCGCGAGCGTCCCGAAACCGCCGCCGTCATCACCCGCACCGCGCCGAGTTTTATCCGGTTCGGGCATTTTGAGCATTTTTCGCACCACGATTTACACAGCGAATTGCGCCAGCTCACCGATTACGTGATGAATCGCTATTACCCGCAATGCGATTCGGTGGCGGATTTTTTGCGGGCGGTGGTGGAGCGCAGCGCCCAGATGGTGGCGCAATGGCAGGCGGTGGGCTTTTGCCACGGTGTTCTCAATACCGACAACATGAGTATCTTGGGGCTGACCTTGGATTACGGCCCGTTTCAGTTCATGGATGGTTTTGATCCGCACCATATCTGTAACCATTCCGACACGCAAGGGCGTTACGCTTTCGCACGCCAGCCCCAGATGGTGTATTGGAATTTATACGCACTCGGTCAGGCACTGCTGCCTTTGATTGGTTCAGAAGCCCTCACCATCACGGCGTTGGATGCGTTCCGTCCGGCCTTCACCGAACGCTTCTCGGCTTGCATGGCGGCAAAATTGGGGTTTGCTGAGGTTTCTACGGCTTCCGCCGCGTCCATCAACGCATTGGTGGATGAATTGTTGCCCCTCTTAGCCAGTGAACGGGTGGATTACACGATTTTCTGGCGGCGTTTAAGCCAAGAAAATGGCGATGCCGCCGTGCGCGAATTGTGGATAAACCCAACCGGAATCACCGCGTTTTTGATCCGCTATCGGGAACTGATTGGGCAAAATCCACAAGCGCATTCGGTGGAGTTAATGCAAAAAACCAACCCCAAATATGTTCTGCGCAACCATCTGGGCGAACTGGCGATTCGTGCCGCCGAAGCCAAAGATTTCTCGGCATTAGCCCATTTGCAAAAAGTGCTGGAAGCACCATTCGACGAACACCCTGAATCCGAATCGTTGGCGGATTTTCCCCCCGCTTGGGCTAACAGCATCGCTATTAGTTGCAGTTCTTAACCACCTCATCCTCTCATGTCATACCCTATTCAAAAAACCGAGCAAGAATGGCAAGAATGGTTCGCCCACCGCAACGCCGAACCCCTTGCGTTTCAAGTTACCCGCCGTGCCGCGACCGAACGCCCGTTTACCGGACGGTATGCCGATCATTTTCGGGATGGCACGTACCACTGCATGGGCTGCGATCAACCGCTTTTTACCGCCGATTCCAAGTTCGATGCCGGTTGCGGCTGGCCGAGTTTCGATCAAGCCTTGGATGAATCGGCAATCCACAACAAGGTCGATCGATCGTTCGGCATGGTGCGCACCGAAACCCTGTGCAGCCAATGCGGTGCGCATTTGGGGCATTTATTCGACGACGGCCCTACGGATTCGGGGTTGCGTTACTGCATGAATTCTGCTGCTTTGCAATTTCATCCAGCACCACCGCCGGAATCCGCTGGGGCTTGAGGGTTTTGCAATCCACCCAACCCGCCCGCACCGAACCTTTGCACAACACGGTATCCCCTAAACGCACCTCTTGCGCCATGCGGAGGGAGGTGCGCCCCAGTTCGACCAATTCGGCGGTGGCTAACAGGGCATCGTCCAGCTTGGCAGAGCGCAGGTATTGAATCTGCACCTCACTCACCACGAACATCCCGCCGTAGGTTTCACGCAAACGGTGCTGCTCTAAACCCAAACTGCGGAACCATTCGGTGCGGACACGCTCAAAAAACTTGAGGTAATTGGCGTAAAACACCACGCCACCCGCGTCCGTGTCTTCCCAATAGACGCGAATGGGGAAGGTAAAAATGGGATTCATTCCGTATCTCAGCCCAACCGCACCCGATGCCGCGCAATTTGCGCCCGCACTTGATCGGGGGCTGTTCCGCCGAGGGTTTTACGGGCATTCAGGCTACCGCGCAAACTCAAGCATTCGTACACATCGGCTTCGATATTCGGATTAAAACCTTGCAGCACGGAAAGTGGCAATTCGGATAAATCGACTTGCTGTGCGGTGGCAGCTTTCACGGCGTGGGCAACGGTTTCGTGCGCATCGCGGAAGGGCAGGCCTTTTTTCACCAAATAATCCGCCAAATCGGTAGCGGTAGCGTAGCCTTTGAGCGCGGCTTGTTCCATCGGCGCAGGATTGACGCGGATACCGCCCATCATTTCCACGAAGATGCGCAGCGTGTCTTTGAGCGTATCCACGGTATCGAACAGTGGTTCTTTATCTTCTTGGTTATCCTTGTTGTAGGCGAGGGGCTGACCTTTCATGAGCGTAATCAAGCCCATGAGGTGACCCACCACGCGCCCTGTTTTGCCGCGTGCCAGTTCGGGGACATCGGGATTTTTCTTTTGCGGCATGATGGAACTGCCGGTGGTGAAGCGATCCGCGATTTGGATAAAGCCGAAGTTTTGGCTCATCCAAATAATGAGTTCTTCACTCAATCGGCTGATATGCACCATAGATAGTGCAGAGGCTGCTGTAAATTCGATAGCAAAATCGCGGTCGCTCACGGCATCTAGGCTGTTTTGGCACACGCCATCCATACCCAGTGTGCGGGCAACGCGCTCGCGGTCGAGTGGATAACTTGTTCCCGCCAAGGCTGCGCTACCCAAGGGCAGGGTGTTGGTGCGGCGGCGGATTTCGGTAAAGCGTTGGGCATCCCGTGCAAACATTTCGACATATGCCAGCATGTGGTGACCAAAGCTCACGGGTTGGGCGACTTGCAGGTGCGTGAAGCCGGGCAAAATCACTTCGGCATTTTGTTCGGCGATATTCACCAACGATTTTTGCAAATCGACCAACAATTCACCAATCAAGTCGATTTCATCGCGCAACCACAGGCGTACATCGGTGGCTACTTGGTCGTTGCGGCTGCGTCCGGTGTGGAGGCGTTTGCCTGCATCGCCCACCAGTTGCGTCAGGCGTGCTTCGATGTTCAGGTGGACATCTTCTAAATCCAATTTCCACTCCAACGCGCCGGATTCGATCTCCGCAGTGATCTGTGCCATACCCTGCACGATGGACGCATGGTCTTCCGCGCTGATGATGCCCTGGGCGGCGAGCATTTCAGCGTGGGCGAGGCTGCCCGTGATGTCGGCCTTCCAAAGACGCTTATCAAAAAAGACGCTGGAGGTGTAGCGTTTCACCAAATCGCTCATCGGTTCAGAAAAAAGTGCCGACCACGCTTGGGATTTTTTATCGAGTTGGTTCACGGGTGCTTCAGATTCCGAGATTGCGGGATTCACTGGATAGGCGGGATTTGTTGGGTTCATTAACATAGTGTAAGGAGATGAAAAGAAGACAGATTATGCGGGGAGCTTCGTACACCAAGTGCGATACTTCGCGTTAATAGGTTAGTCTACCTTTCTCCTGCGCTGGAAAAACCCAACACTTTATACCGAGACTATGAACCTCCTCAAAAGAACCACCTTAAAAAAAGTCGCTGCACTGGCTCTGTGTGCGATACCAGCCTTATCGTTCGCCCAAGTGGGTGTGACGGATAAGGAGATTGTGATTGGACAATTCGCCGCCACTACCGGCCCTGCGGCTGAGTTGGGTTTGCGGATGCAGATGGGGATGCACATTTATTTTTCCGCCATTAACGGGCAAGGCGGCGTGCATGGGCGAAAAATCCGACTTGTTACCCGTGACGATGGCTACGAACCCAAACGCAGTGTAGAAGCGGTCAAAACCCTGATTCACCAAGATAAAGTCTTTGCACTGGCCGGTTCGGTGGGAACGCCCACGGGCTTGGCTGCCTTGCCGATTTTGACTGAGGCGCAAGTGCCATTGGTCGGAATGTTCACCGGAGCGCGAGCCTTGCGTGAACCGTTTAACCGCTACGTTTTCCACGTTCGCGCCAGTTACGACGATGAAACCGACCGCATCGTGCAACATCTGGCGATGCTGGGCATTCAACGCATCGGCGTGCTGAAGCAGAACGATTCCTATGGCCAAGCCGTGTTGGATGGCGTGCAAAAAGCCCTGACCAAACGCAAAATTCAAATTGCCGCCATCGGCACGGTAGAACGTAATTCCAAGGAACTCGGCAATGCGGTCAAAATCCTCAACACCGCCAATGTCGAGGCGATCATTCAGGCCAGCACCTACCAAACCTCAGCGGCTTTCATCAAACAAGCGCGTGCCGAGGGTTTCCGAGGTCATTTCTTTAACGTGAGCTTCGTGGGTGCGCAGGCCTTGGCGAATGAGCTGGGCGAATTGGGGCAAGGGGTTTCGGTTTCGCAAGTCGTTCCGTTTCCTTTTTCGACCAACACCCCGCTGTTGCAAGAGTACCGCAACCTCATGAACTGGGCGGGGCAAAAAGAGTACGATTTCACCAGCATGGAAGGTTTTTTAACCGCCAAAATTATGGTGGAAGGTCTGCGCCGCGCCGGAACCAATCTGACCCGTGAGCGTCTGATCACGGGGTTGGAATCCATGCGGGATGTGAATTTAGGTGGATTTACCGTGAAATTTAGCCCCCAAAATCACGTTGCATCGGACTTTACGGATTTAACCGTGATTGCCCGCGATAAGAAATTCATGCACTAACTAATGCACTCACTTTTCCATTTTCTAACCATGCGTCTTACCAAAAAATTCTTTGTCGCCATTGCATTCACGGTGGCTTCTTGCTGGGCAATAGCAGAAAACGGCGTGACCAGCAAGGAGATCGTCGTTGGACAATTCGCCGCTATTTCCGGCCCTACCGCGCAACTGGGGTTGCGGATGCAGGCGGGAATGCAGGCGTATTTCAATGCGGTGAATGAACAAGGTGGGGTGCATGGTCGGCAAATTCGATTGATTACGCGCGATGATGCTTACGAACCCGAAAAAGCGATCAGTGCCGTGAAAAAACTGATTTTTGAAGATAACGTCTTCGTCCTAGCGGGTTCGGTAGGAACGCCTACGGGATTAGCCGCGCTTCCGGTGTTGACCGAGGCGCAAGTGCCTTTGATCGGTATGTTCACCGGAGCGCGGGCGTTGCGTGAACCGTTTAACCGCTATGTATTCCATATCCGCGCCAGCTATTACGATGAAACCGAGCGTATCGTGCAGCACCTCACCACGCTGGGGGTGCGCCGCATTGCGGTTTTTTACCAAAACGATTCGTATGGCAAGGCGGGACTAGAGGCGGTAGAACACGCGCTGGAAAAACGCAATCTCAAACCCGCTGTACTCGCCACGGTGGAGCGCAATTCAGTGGACGTAACGCAGGCATTAGAGACTTTACTCAGCGTTGCGCCCGAAGCCATTGTCCAAATCACCACCTACAAATCGGCAGCGGCACTTATCAAACGGGCGCGGGCGAAAAATTTTCAGGGGCAATTTTTTAATGTGAGCTTCGTCGGTTCCCACGCACTGGCGGAGGATCTGGGAAGGCTAGGGCATGGCGTGGTGGTGTCGCAGGTCGTGCCGTTTCCCCTGTCGCAAGGCATTCCCGTGGTGCAAGAATACCAGCGCCACATGCGCCAATCGGGGCAAAAGAGTTTTGATTTCACCAGCATGGAAGGCTATCTCACCGCCCGCGTATTGGTGGAAGGTTTGCAGTATGCGGGTAAAACCCCCACCCGCGAAGGCTTAATTAACGCGCTGGAATCCTTCAAAGAAATGAACTTCGGCGGATTCACCATCAGCTACAGCAATAAAGACCACATGGGTTCTAATTTCACCGATTTATCCATCATCGCGCGGGGTGGGAATAAGTTTATGCACTGAGTCGTTCACCGCTTCAATTTAGCAAACGCCGAAGCCATAGCCGATGCCATCGGCGGAGCGGCAGGCGCTTTGTGGTGCGGTTTGTTATTGAACGATGGAGAATTGGGCATTTTCGGTTTTTCACCCAGCTTCATGGTGAGCGCAATGCGCTTGCGCGGAATATCCACTTCCACCACCTGCACTTTCACGATGTCGCCCGTCTTCACCACTTCCCGCGCATCGCTCACAAATTTGTGTGCCAACTGGCTGACGTGAACCAAGCCATCTTGATGTACACCTAAATCGACAAACGCGCCAAACGCCGCCACGTTGCTGACCGTTCCTTCCAAAATCATGCCTTCTTTCAGGTCTTTGATGTCGTTCACGTTGTCGTTAAAACGCGCTACTTTGAAATCAGGGCGCGGGTCACGCCCGGGTTTTTCCAGCTCACCCAAAATGTCTTTCACCGTAATAGCGCCGAATTTTTCCGTGACCAATGCTTCAGGACGCAGTTTTTGCAGCACATCGGCACGCCCCATAATGTCGGCAATCGGCTTACCCGTTTGAACGATGATTTTTTCCACCACCGGATACGTTTCAGGGTGAACGCCCGTCATATCCAGCGGGTTGCTGCCGTTGCGAATCCGCAAAAATCCGGCGGCTTGCTCAAAGGTTTTTGCGCCCAACCCCGTGACTTTGAGCAAATCTTGCCGACACGCAAACGCGCCATGCGATTCGCGCCACCGCACCACGTTCCGCGCCACCGTGTTGGAAAGCCCCGATACGCGGCTTAATAGCGGCACGCTGGCAGTGTTCAAATCCACGCCCACCGCGTTCACACAGTCTTCCACCACCGTATCCAGCGTGCGGGCGAGTTCGCTTTGGTTGACATCGTGCTGATACTGCCCTACGCCAATGCTTTTGGGGTCGATTTTGACCAGCTCTGCCAAGGGGTCTTGTAAACGGCGGGCGATGCTGGCGGCTCCGCGCAGGCTCACATCCACATCGGGCATTTCTTGCGAGGCAAATTCGCTCGCGGAATAAACCGAAGCACCCGCTTCCGATACGACTACCTTTTCAATATGCACTATGTTTTTGCTAGCGCTCTGTGCTTGTTGGATAAGCTCTCCAGCCAGTTTGTCGGTTTCTCGGCTCGCCGTTCCGTTGCCGATGGCGATTAAATTCACCCCGTGCCGCAAACACAATGCGCCCAGCGTGTGCAACGCTCCATCCCAATCGCGGCGCGGTTCGTGCGGGTAAACGGTTGCGGTTTCAACCAATTTTCCGGTTTTATCGACCACCGCCACTTTCACGCCGGTGCGGATGCCGGGGTCTAGCCCCATCACGGTGCGCGAACCCGCCGGAGCGGCCAGCAACAAATCACGCAGGTTATTGGAAAACACGTCAATGGCGACTTTTTCCGAGGCTTCGCGCAGGCGGGTGAACAAATCGCGCTCGGTGGACAGGCTTAATTTCACTTTCCATGTCCATGCCACGCATTTGCGAATCAAATCATCCGCCGCGCGTTGCTGGTGACTCCAACCCAGTTGATTGGCGATACGTCCTTCGGCTAGCGTAATTTTTGCGATCTCTGCCTGTGGTTGCAGCAGTTTTACTTCCAAAATATCCAAAGCCCGCCCGCGAAACACCGCCAGCGCACGGTGTGAAGGAATGCGAGAAATCGGCTCGTCGTAATCAAAATAATCGCGGAATTTGGAAATATCGGCGTTGTTTTGATCTTTTCCTTC
>ERZ724508.2028-NODE-2028-length-11051-cov-5.472626_pt1 | contig 11051 bp, 20 predicted proteins | sample MGYA00376041_ERZ724508 | MGnify/ENA primary metagenome ERZ724508 (study PRJEB28724, sample SAMN07190887) | wastewater metagenome | isolation source: effluent of sewage treatment plant in Hong Hong | place: USA: Christiansburg, Virginia | collected 2016-03-01 ... | reverse complement strand
TGGTGATACATTCAACGAATCCGTATATTGAGTAGAGAATTACATAAAAGCACTAGCGCCAAGGATGATATAGAAGAGGTCACATAGCTACCCAGTCGCTGCTTCGAAGCGCCCTCAACTGTTGACGAAGATTGTAAACAGTCTGAGAGCATACATTGAGAAGCACAAGATTGAGGCGGCTGAGATTATGGTCGGTGGGGTTAGCAACAAAGAATTTACGTTCAATGTAACACCATCCCTGACGAATTACAAGGTGGTGAATTCGGAAGCAACTTCAACTTCCAATGCGAAGCTTGATAAGTTCGAAGTGGATTTTAGCGAGGAAGTCGAGCCTAAAGCACTGCCGGGTGACATGCTAAAGCTCTTGGATGATGTGTCCGAGAGCGAAGTCAATGAAAGCCACCTGAACATTCAACAGCACAACATCGCAACGTTGTAGCTCAACTCGCGACAACTGGCAATGCTCCAGAAATCCAGAATAATCTGGAGCGTGCTTGCTATTGAATTCCCATTTGTGCGCGCCTCCAGCTCCTACCCCCAAGTCAAGGATAACTTGATCGAGATGGACTGCAGCAAGACAGACCTGGAGGCCCTCAAAACATTCATCCAAAAGTCTCACTGGGTTGAATACAAAGAAATCTACGAACTGCTGGGCCTGTACGGTTATCTCGCTGAGAAACAGGCAGTATTGATCTTCAAAGACGACTTCTACAACAAGTACATAAACAGCCGTGCTTTGATCTACCGAACCGAAACTGTAGACATGAATAACCTGAGCAAGAAGGTGTGGATGCATGCCAACTATCCAAAGATAATAGGCTCGAAGCCAGAGATCATGAGGTGGATCAACCGGAACGAGCTGCAGGTGATTACTAAGGTCGGTCTCCCCGAGATAGAAGTGAGGAGGCACCAACGTGAGCGAACTTTGGAACGCAAACTGAAGAAGAACGAGGCAACATAGGCAATCCTGTTGAATTATCTCTTCGGGATCAAACTTAGACTGTCGGCTTTGCAGGAATCCAACCGCATTTTGGAGGAGATGGAAGTGCTGTTGGAATTGGAAAAAAAGTCTCACTGTCATATTCTCAGCTTTACCTTCGAGCCGAACACCTACTACGAGGAGTTTGCGCGCACGGAAAGGGAGAATTTCAAGCTAACCAACTTGCGAATCGACATCAAACAGTACCAAATCAACCTCAGAAACTCGCTGTTCAGGAAGTATCTGTAAGACAACTTCTACTGCTACTTCAGCGGCACTGACGATGCTGTCGACTGTTCCGTCATGATCAAGTACGAAAAGCCGCTCATGGAATTCCTGGGGCTCAGCCAAGTCGTGGTTTCTAATCACTACGAACTCGAAAGTCCCGATGCAGTTGCCTTCTGGAAGAATAATCTTACTCTTGAGCTGGACAGGAAGACTGAACTCATAGGCTTCACATACGAGTTCACAACGACCGGAATCAAAGTGAACTGTAGTTCTGTAAGCGTATACCTCAAAGTGTGTCAACTGTTCGACTAGCTCAAGAAATCGTTGGTAGTTGCATCGTTAAAGGTGAGCACCGAGCACGCTCAGCATGCCTTGGAGCTTCTTACTGCTAAGAGGAAAGACTTCCCCAGTGTCGAAATCAAATTGCTCAACTTCTCTTTTGATGAGACAGTCCCGAAAGATTTGAAGACTATCAGAGTCGGAGAATTGATGATCATTATGCAAGAAATCGGTCAGAACACAAAAAAGAACGAGCTGTTTCAAGTGGCCTCGTACTTCCAGGAGGAAAGTCGGAAGCTAACGAATTTCTTCATCTTTCAGGGCTTCACTCCTCATTAGCGATCGGTGTTGGAAGTCGTTGAGGTTATCAGGAAAGCTCGGGTGGCTCAGCACAAGCATATCAATATGCTCCTACTTGAGGAGCACTTCGAGGACATTCTTGATGTGTTCCGAGAAGTCTAAGAAATTCAACCCAACATGCCACGGATCGACATCAACATCTATACGACCAGACCGAAGGCTTTACATCGCTATCTCCAGGAGGGCCTTAAACACGACGGATCTTACCGGCCTGAATTCTCTACCCTACGTCTCAAGGGACTCAGCTGGTAGTGTGAAAAGCTCTCCCAGTACTTTAAGAAGCAGTTTAACCAACAAAAAAAACACTTGCTGGAGTGCGAGAGTAACACCTTAGACTCGTTGCTCGTTCGATTATCAACGGTCCCCGGCGCCAACGACTACCTCATAAAAAATTCCAAAGGCCTGCAGCTGTCAACCCCGAGCAGGTCCGAAACAAGTCGGTTGCTGAGCAGCTGCATTGCCCTGGCCAGCCGTGGGTGATTATTACTATGACTGCTTCACTGCAGCAGGTTATAAAACTTCAGCAGGTTGATGTGCTTGGGATCCAGTTGTACCTGGCTGTTGCTTGAATCCATCAGGTAGTACGAGTTTTTGTCCAGCAAGTAGCCGTCTCTGTCGAGGTAGTACAGCGCTGGGTAATGAACAACAGTACTTTCGCTAATGGTGATCTCTTCGCCGGGTTTGTCGTAGCTGCGTTCGGGGATGCGCTGCAGTGTTTCCTTGTACTTGACAATCCGTGCATCAAAGAAACGTTTGTTGCCGCTGAAGATATTTTTCATTCGTTCCTCGTCGTTCGCCTGTTTCACCTTCGTGAGGTCAATGCCAATGGTATCGGAGTACTGTCGCAACTCGGTCATGTCTCGTTAGATTTTGCTAAAGACCACTCGGTTGGCCTCGTGGATGTGATGCAGGTTGGAATCTAGCTCTTTCTTAAAGTAGTCCACAATGTTGCGGATTTCCTGTCCTGTCTTATCCTTCATATCGTTTAATTCACGCAAGTAGTCTTTGCGTGGTACGAATGCCTCGCCCAGCCGCATTTCAAAGCGGTTTAGGTTGAACTAGAACTCATCCTTTTTCACAAAGCGCTCGTTGATATCCGCACGAAGCCGATCGATTTATTGCAGAATGCACCCACTCTTCAACTGCTCATTCTAAAGTTCACGCTGCAGGCTTCTCACGAGTTACTGGCTAGCGGCTTCTGTTTTGTACTCCGAAGCGGAGTTAGAAGATACTGGACGAGCGTCTCTCAGCTCATTCAGTAGCTGCTCATGCTCGAACAGGCTCTTACTGATCTTGAAGAACTTCTATTTGGTGTCTCGCATGAATATTTCGATATCGGCCTGCGAGACATCTCTCTTCACGTAGGAACGGGTCATTTCCCGAGCGTAGCCTGTTTGGTTGAAGGGACTTGTGAAGTTGACACCTTGAATCGAACCTTGGAAGTTGGGTTTCTGCGTAATACGAGGGATACCTCAGTCGGCTTGACCTCCGTAAGAGCATGTGTGGAAGAACTCAAATTGCTTTGTCCATAAGCACCGCCAAGTAAGGCTTGATGTTGGTCTTGTTGCAGTTGTCCCACATAGAGCGGCTGGCGGTCCAGCGTATAGCTCTTCTGGCTCTGCATTTAAATAATCAAAGCATTGCGGTTATTGTATATGAAGCGACTTTCTTTTGCGGTACCCGCTCGGTTAAGCCAGGCAGATCGTCGGCGGTGGGCCTGCAGGCTTCTACACTGCCAAGCTTCTCGCCAAAATGTCAGCACAACCCATTATTCACATCTATGAAAAGGAGATGTGTCCCTTCGGATTGATAAGGTATGGGGTAGCACCAGATCACCAGGCTATCAAACGTATTGAGAACACACTGTTTGAAGTGTCCACCTACAAGGACTTTAACTACTTCGGCAATAAACCAATCGACCAGTCATCTTTGTAGATGCTCCGATAGCAGTATTCGGGGGTGGTATTTGCTTACGGGTGTCCAGGAGATCGAAGATTGCCCTTTGACGATATGACTGCAAGGCAGTTAGTGTACTGGTACAACAGCCATCCCAAGGCACAACCAATTAATCTTGATGGCAAACAGAGGGTAGCTATCATTGGCAACGGCAATGTCGCAGTTGATGTTGCGAGGATTCTGTTGCGAAGTCCCGCAGACCTCGCTTCTACTGATATATCGGAGATCGCCCTGTAGGAGCTTCGAAGAGAAACTGTGAGAAGTGTACAGTGTTGGCTAACCTAGGTCTCAGTGATAGGTCGAAGAGGTGTTGCACAAGCGTCGTTCTCGGCCAAGGAGATACGGGAGTTCAAACACTTCGACATCGAACTGTGCGCACTGCGAGACTAAATTAACGATAGCTTAAACGACTCGAGCATCGTAGAGAGCACAGACATTGGGGTATCTGCTAGCTTGAAGTAGAATAACCAGGCGAGTGTAATCCGAGCGAACCGTAGAAAACTGCAGTTTATGCACGAGCATTTCAGATTACTCGACAATGCTGCAGAGCTATAGAAGCCATCAAATCGCAGAAGGCTCATTTTTCGGTTTCTACTTACACCAGACCACTACGCCAACGGGAAGTTGGTCTGTGTTAAGAATAAACTGGAGGGTGATACTTTCAAGCAAGAGGCTCATCCAACCAACGATACCTGCGAAATTGGAGCCGACTTATTGGTTTCTAGTATTGGCTTTAAGTCAGAGCCGATCAACTCAGCCCAATTCGACGCAAAGAAGTAGACTGTAAGGAACGAAAACGGCTGTGTTGTCAGAGAAGGAAAGGTTGATATTGGCTTCTACACTGTCGGTTGGTCGAAGACAGGTGCTCGCGGAGTTATCGATAACACACTGCTGGAATGCTAATAGACTATCAATAACATCCGAATCCACCTTGAAAATGGACTGCTCGAACGTAAGCCATTGCCCCTCGTAAATACTGAAGGCACAATATCGTTTGAGCAATACCGGCGAGTCAGGGAGGAGGAACTGAGACGAGGTCGGCTTCTTGGCAAGGAACGGCTAAAGATGTCCCCAGGAGAGATTGTCAACTTCATCTGATGTGCAATATATCAAAACCATGATCGCGGTTGGTTCTTTCTTGCGATCACTTCGTTCGGTGGTATGAAGCAACTACTCGCTTAACAGCACACCTCCGATTCGCAACAACGGTTGTAGGGTTCGTCAGCCCAGCTATACAGGTTATACTTGTAGGCAGAACGACTGCTGTTCAACTCACTTCGGCGGAGTGCTTCTGCAGCCAGCCTCCTTAGATCTTGAGTGATTCTCTGGCTGAACCTACTCGGAAGTTGGGCGTTGCTCGAAAAATTCGATGGGTTGTCCATTAATAAAATTCATTATGTAAGCGGCCTTGGAACTTCCGCCAATAGCTAATTGTTGATGAAATACCTTGCGGAGTGTGTGATTGGCTGTGGCCCTCAAGCTAAATACAAGTGTCCCAAGTGCAAGGCTCCATAGTACCTAACAGCTTCAATACAGTTGCAAAGTAGCGTGCTTTAAGAGCCACCAGTGTCAGCCAAACAACTAAACAGACGAACCTGTAGTTCACTAGGACGACTTCAAACTTATAAAGACAGACTTTATCGAGGATGAGTAGCTACGACTACCACTTTATAAGCTCAAGCGACTACGTAAGACCCTACACCCAATTCAGGTCAAAACCCTAAACTGAAGGAGCTTCTGAAGCAGCCAAGGCTTCGGGCAATGCTCACCGAAATTGACAACAGCAAACAGCGAATTAGGACGTTGCAGAACCACCTTAAAGACGAGCAGTTCACACAGCTCAGCGATACCATTCTGAAAACGCTCGGAGTTGTCGACCAGGAGGGGACCATTAACTGATCATAAATGTTCTTGAGGAAATGAATCAATAACGGCGGAGGGCCAAGTCCACAGCCTCCTGTACGCGGATCCTTCGGAGCGAATCCCTGAGGCTCACTTCGTTGGCAATGCGTGAAGCTGCGATTTCTGCGTTGAGTCGCGACCTTCGGATGTAGTCCTCGGCTTCAAGACGTTCGGCGGTGAGGTCGGCTTCGATTCTGGAACGTCTCAGAGCAGCCTCAGTGTGGATACGGGAGGCCTCGATCTATGCCGCGAGCCTGGAACGACGCAGGGCATTTTCAGTTTCGATTTCAGCATTAATCCTTTCTCTGCGGATGGCAGCCTCAGTAGCAAGACGTTCAGCTTCGACTTCAGCAGCAATCCTCGACCTTCGCAGTGCGTTCTCAGCTTCGATTTCAGCAGCTATGCGCTCCCTACGGATGTTGTCAGCAGCAATCTCAGCTGCGATTCTTTCTCGTCGTGCAGCATTTTCAGCTGCGATCCTTTCCGCCTAAACTTCAGCAGCGATTCTCGAACGGCGTAGCGCGTTCTCAGCCTCAATTTCCGCTTCAATCCTTGAACGACGTAGAGCAGCTTCGGTTGCAATTCTAGAAGCCTCGATCTCAGCTGCCACTCTTGACCTTCGGATAGCATTAGACGCCTCGATTTCAGCTTCAACACGTGACCTTCTGAGAGCTCTCTCGTTAGCAATGATATCCGCCTCCACCTCGATGGCCGCTCTTGATCTATAGAGCGCATCCTCTGCGGCCAATCGTGAAGCAGCAAGCTCAGCAGCGAGCCTGGAGCGTCTGAGACTCACTTCTGTGTCGTAGAGGTAGGATCTACATAAGGGAAGCCTGTACTTGTATGGGTAGTAGAAGGACATCCGAGAGGTTGCTGAGATAAAAAATAAACTGGAAATTTTATAGAGGCAATAAATCTGGGACACTTAAAGTGACGTGTCTCAGCTGAAATTTATTGGCGCTGCTCATGGCTCCAAAAGTGATCTGTGAGAATAGTAACGTTCAGTATCGCGAACGACGAGTTGAGATGTTTGTAGACTTCAATGCCCGGAGGTCCCTCAGCTGGTTTTCCAAGGAAGCTATCTGGAGGATGTTTCGAGAGGGTGATCTTCTTCGACTGGCTTCGATTACTAATTATCTTGGAGAAATTCCTCGTGATCGAGAGCTTTCTCGGGCTCCAGAGCTGAGGATAGGGTGGCCGAGATCACCGTCGAGTACAGGCAGCTCCAAGCCAATTACCCTCGAGAATAGTGATCCTAGGTCGGATAAGTTGATGTTAAGCACTGGAAGTGACTCCTTGAAGATCTAGGTAACGCGATAAGTACATGCTTCTTGTTTTGGATGAAATTGATGAGCTGGTCCACCTCAAGTTCTCTTGACTCGCCCACATATTTTATGATTGCCGGCAAAGAGTTTCTTGAGCCTAGTTCACCTTGGGTTACCTCCAGCGATTATATTGTCTTACGGAGCTGATCGCTGACTGTTTCGGTTCCCGATGCGCAGAGCCTATCATTCTGAATCTTCAATGCTTCTTCAATCCTCAGCTGTAGGTTGTCAAAGAATGCTGTGAGCTGCTTAAACATTATCTCTCGCGATTTGCCAATAGTTTCGGCATAGTGCGTAAGATTGCTCTTTGGAGAGTACTCATCCTGCATTATGTAAGTGTCTACAAGGGAACGCAGTTCTTCCGATAAGCGCGATATGCTTGACTGAACTGAAGATTGCACTTTATCTGCGACCAGAGTGAACGATTCGATGAGTGGCACTGTTCCCTGCCGATCATGTTCATCAATGTGTGTTTGGATGCACTTGGGGCAAAGAGGTAGGCAGCACGACCTGCTGACGCAGAAGTTCTGAATGGCCTATTCTTTATGGTAGTAGCAGCAAGGTATAGTCTCGGCTCTCGACCGTGGGTCACCTTTCGCCTGCATGTAACGTTCTAACCGAAACTTAATAGGTGCAGTTTATCACTTGCGGATGTCACACAGCAATTCCCAGAGGTTATCGGTGCTGTCGTGGTAGGGTACCGGGTACCGAGATCTACTATCCTCCTTTGACGGTGGGAATATCTTGTCGAGAGTGAGCTTGAATGCGTCATCAAGCATCCTGGGGAGCAGCATACCCAACAGTGGCGAGGACTCCTCGATGCAGGGGTTGGTATTGACCTAAATGAGCCACAGCTTGGCCGATTCGTCGAGCATGAAGTCATATCCGAAGATTTCGAAGCAGTTCATGCGGTCGAGCCTATTGATCTTCTTCTTGATACTGCTGCCAGTCATCGCAATGATTTGCTTCATACTCTCTGAAGGTAACCAACGCTGTACTTATCATGGCTTCGAAGCTGTAGCCGTACTTGCCCATAATATCCTCGAGATACTTGAAAGCCAGCTGGTTTCCAATTTAGTGCTTGCTGTAGGAACGGTTGTTCTTTTGAACTGCGTTGTTGGTCAGGTGGATATACAGGTTATCCAGCGACTCTCGGTTTGTCTGGTAGGCTTCCGACGAAGTTCGAAGGTAGCCTTCCTTGAACCAGTACAGTTTCATGTCTTGGGTCAGCAGCACCCATACCCTAATATCGAACTTCCTGCCGCTTATTAACAGTGGCTTCTACAGGTACTTCTGGACTACAAAGGAGTTGGATTTTACGATGGGTCCCTTTCTCTTGACTCCAGATTCATCCCCCTCGTAGTGCTCCTCCTTGCCTGCGATGTAGCTGTTCATGAGCTACTCAAGTGTGGTGAGGTTGTTGAAGACATGAATGCCTCTACCCTAGCTTAGAACATTGGTACCCTGTTCAGAAAGGTCGGTTTGAGCAGCCACAGGTAGTTGGAGTTGAAGCTGTAGAACACTTCAGGCGTGTTGGGTTTGCAGAAGAATAGCACACTCTTCCGTTCAAGGGAATGGTGCTGCCCCAATCGGCGTTTCAGAGAAAGCCAGACCTTTCTATTGTCACTGCGAATGTGTTCTGGCATATTAGCTTCGAAGAACTTCAGAAAGGAATTGAGGTTATTGTCGAACTGGCCGTCGGACAAGTTCAGTACGAAGGTCATTGGCACCACATCAAACACATTCTTCTTCGTGTGTTCGCACCACTCAGTGAGGTTGCACAGCAGGTACTCCTTGTTGGAGAGCTCGTTGTGGAACTCAAAGTGGTTCAGTGCCTGCTTGAACACCTTACTTTCCACGCAGTTTTCGTAACGGTAGCCACGATTGGTCTGCTGCCAGCGAAAGTTAATGAACATGTATTTGGAGTCCTCGTGCTACACCCAGTTACTGCGATGGCTCATCACACGCCGAACGAGAGCTCCGTTGTTGCCAGGGCCGATATAAAACTTGTTTAGTCGTGGAAGGTACCTTATGTTTCTCCTCATTGAGCATCTTCGAAGTCTGCACACTCGGCGGCAGCTCCTCGGACTAGCGAAGGCGCAGCTGCCTGCTTGGAGGCATGACACTCTGATTACGCCGTTCCAGCTTTATGGGGCTCCTCCTGTGAAGGTCCTCCGATAAGATGTTGGCCTAATTCCAAACTCTTGAGTACCTTGCGCATTCCTTACTAAATTTATTGCTGTACATGCACATCACTTTCGTTCTTTCTGCAGGTCGCTGTTGTACTCCTCCTCGTTGTTCTACTGGTTGAACAGCTACAGTTCGAGGTCGATCAGATCCTGCTACTGTTCGTAGGAACCCGACCTGTAGTACTTTTCCATCAGTGCTTTAAAGTGCTTGTTGGATTATCGGGTGGCAAGCACGCCCAAGCACTCTTCCACCTGGAAGATCAGCTTGCTTACCAGTTCGATACGCTGCACGTCCAGCGGTATGAATGAAACTAGCCCGTACGAGTCGATAACCTTGGCGATAGCATCCAACAAGGGGCCATCCTCCTACTTGGGATTCATGAATTCCACCATTTCCTGCAGACTCGGCGCATTTAGGTAATCCTGTAGATGCGTTCCCAGCCGACGTCCCTTCATCAAATCAATCTTGTTCAGCACGTTGATGTGTGGGACCTCGAAGTTAATCATGCTCGCTAGTGACATCATGCACATTGACAGGAAGTGCTTGAGCCCATAAACGTAAGTACAGTCGAACAGCTCGACGAAGCAGACTTGCATAGCCTTCTGGATGCGATCCACCACCGTGCGCAGACTTTGATGGTTAACGTACAACTCAATCTGCCCAGGAAGGTCGAAGAGGAACAGAGTTTCTCCGCGTTGCTTCATCTTCTCCAATAACCAATCGACATTGGTCTCAAGAAACTCCATGCAGTACAGCACTGCGTTGTTGGGTCTGCGTTAGCTTGGTGCTACCCAATTCCGAATTCCTCCATAACGTCTTCAACTCGAATCAGTTCGTTGATGTCGATGTCAGGCTGGTACTTGTCTACTGAGTCGTCGGCGGCATCGAGGTTCACCACTGTTGTTGCCACGTGCAGCTGTTTGTAGACCTGCTGTAGGCAGCCAGTTAGCGTGCTCTTCCCTGAACCACTGGGACCCAGTATAAACACAGCGTAGCTCATTTACTCTAATATTATTGGTCGGTGCTGTTGTTGCTAATTTCCTTCCCTTGATAATATTCCACGATGAACCAAGAGGTCGAAGATGACGGTAGTGGTAGGTAACAACCATCCAGACTTAAGACAAAGGCTATGCATAGGCTGGGGTCCATGATAAAACAGCTCAATCTCGATCAAGATAGTCCTTTTCAGGCTGAACTGATTATGCAGGTGTTGAGTACACCAGATTCGCAAAGGGACAGCAATATGAAGGACGCTCTCGCTGACTGGATGGACTCCATCGACTTCTTCAGTGAATTGAAGGAGACCAATGGTTAGGCGTATTGCAGAAAATTCTACTCAAACATGACGGTAGATAGCTATCGACAAGGAAAGCTGTTGATCAAGACCGGAGACGACAGCGATTTCTTCTACATTATTCTGTCAGGTGCCGTCATGGTGCTGTACCCCCGTCGCAAGGTCGATATGGAGATCGACTGCAAGAATGTCGATTCTTCGGAAGTTATGAAGCTTTCAGTCCGCGATCGAATTTGGAAGCGTATTGAAAATCACACGCACTTTCGAGGAGTTCCTCTGCAATCCATCGAGCACTACTAGAAATATTTTAACGACTATGGAGTTCCAGTCGTGAGCGTTGAAAACGTGCTGGAGAAGGGGAGGGCGTTTGGCGAGTTGGGAATACTCTATAAGACAAAACGTATGGCCGATATAGTTTGCCAATAGGACTGTCTGATTGCAAAAGTGAGTAAGTAGCGATACTTGCAGATCGTCGGTGAAGAAAGCCAGAAGAAGTTTGCAAAGACATTGGAGTTCCTGACCTAGCACTTTTACTCAA
>ERZ724508.2027-NODE-2027-length-11053-cov-5.340153_pt1 | contig 11053 bp, 11 predicted proteins | sample MGYA00376041_ERZ724508 | MGnify/ENA primary metagenome ERZ724508 (study PRJEB28724, sample SAMN07190887) | wastewater metagenome | isolation source: effluent of sewage treatment plant in Hong Hong | place: USA: Christiansburg, Virginia | collected 2016-03-01 ... | reverse complement strand
CAACTTATGGAGCAACGACTGCAGGTTCGGCAAGTCCAGCTCCATCGGCAGGAGATGGTTAGTTTTCCTGCTCAGATACAGCAGGTACACTATCGGGAGTTGGAAGGTTCAAAGTATGCCTGGCTGATTCAGTGTAGGCGACTGATTCGTTTAAGGCTCCGACTCGATCAGTTGAACCGTCCTCCTCATCGTTGAGTCCCCTTTCAAGTGGATTTTCTTCAGGATCCCTCTTACTTCTCTTGTAGCACAGGAAGATGATATAAGCAACGAAGCCAGAAGCAATGACTGATCCCAGAACGATGAGAATGATTCTCCATGCTTCCATGCCTTTGTCGGGTTCAGGTCCTGGGCCAGGTCCTGGTTTTGGAATCACATCAATATCGAAGCTATAGACTCCAAAGTCGCTGTAGGGAGTGATCTTAACCTTTTGTTCTGGAATATCTGCAGTAATTTCGAAGGAGAGGTTCCTTGAAATGGAAGACTCCCACATACGGTTGCCTAAATAAAACCAAACTTTTACTGACTCCATCGATGATGACCAGGCCCATTCTGGTGCCGTTAGTGCGGAAATCGTAGGTGGTATTGAATCCAAATGCACACTGGTCAGTGTGATTGAAAGTGTGAGCACCGAGCATGTATCTCTCGCTGTAACCCTTTTCAGATTCGTGGGGATAGTCCATAGTGTCATAGAGGGCGACGACCTGGCGGCTGTAGTTACTCATATACTCGACGAGTGGCGGAATGATGTAGCTAATAGCCATGTAACCATTGCCAGCCCTGACATAATTGCGGGTAGTATAGTAACCGTAGCGGTAGTAGACCCTGTGCAAGATGGTCGAGATGATGTGACCATTACTATCATAGATGAGAGTGAACTCGAAGCTATGGAAGTTGGTTGTAGTTACCAAGATGTTCTCCATCTCAAGATATTGGTTGTAGATGAAGGAAGTGTGGGTTACTGTGAGGAATATAGCATCGTTTGGCATATGGAAACCGTTTGCCTGGAGGATCTTGTTGAGATCCACATAGTTCATTGTTATGATTTCGAGTTCTCGTGAACCAAACTTGTGGGCGAAGTCCAGCACGAAGAGTCCGCTCGTAATTTCAGTAACGTATAGGCGATAAGTGTTGTCATAGCCGTCGTACATCAAATGAGCGTTGCCAATGTAAGCATCGTCGCGGTCCCAACCGTGAGCAGCCGAGAAGTCGTTGCTGTCGATGTAATCTAGCTCGTCCATTTCGATTTCGCTGATAGGATCAAGGTTGAGGGCGTAAACGAATACACCTCCGTTACGAATCCTGAACTGTGGGTACTCGTCCACATCAACCACAATGAGAAGTTCGTTCACCATTTGAAGATTTTAACTGTTGCGGGCACCAGTTAAGAAGGGTCCCCAAGTAAAGCCTCGATGTCCAGCTTGAGAAGTGATGTAGAGGTGTGTTCCCTGGCCAGCAACACGACAGCCAGTGACTGTAACGAGGTCGTCGAAGGTAGAAGTAAGCTTGAAGCAACGTTCGCCTGCCTTGGGATCAGGGAGCAAAAGAATTTCATAAATTGATCCGTTGATCCGGAGCCTGAAGATGTCTTCCCAAAGTGCCATGCCACCAAAGAATGTTTCAGCATAGTCGCTTCCACCAATTCTGAGGAGGCCAGTGGTGTTGATATGGGAAACCAACCTGACTCCGTGATGGCAGTCTGGGCACGAATAGTTGTACCGTAGGATATGCCCGGTGAACCACTTGCGAGTATCAAAGGTGTATTGTCCCTTCTCAGCCTTGAGACTGTTACGAATCTTCTCGAACTCTGAAGTCGGCTTGAAGTCTTCAGGGTAGTTCGCAACCTTAACACTGACGAGACTAATGTTTTGGCTGGTCTCGTGATTGGTGAAGTGCAGGTAGAACTGGTAATCATTCATACCGTCTTCCAGCACCAAGAAAGGAATCTCGAATTGTTTGTAGACGTAGAAGGCTCCACTGGCGATGATGCTGACGAAGTCCACAAAATACCCACTAACCTCGATTTCAAGGTTCTTGTGACTGTAGAGTCCGGGCATATTGATGACGTCGTAGAGACTGCTGACTGAAAAGGCACCTGTGCGGAAGATCAGCACGGTGGTCAGGTTGGTAGCACCATCGACGGTGTTGATGTAGAACAGGTCTCCCACATCGCTGAATTCGATATCGAAGTCGGTGGGGATGGTGTAGTTGTACAGGTACAGAGATTTGAGGTACTTGACCTGTCTATTAGCATAGATGTTCTCGATGCTGTACTCCTCGATGACATCAGGAGCAGCAACAACGACGAGGATCCTCTGGTTGACGGCAAGCTTGTAGTCGTATTTCAGAATGGCGTGGCTGTACAGTTCGTCCAGCAGGATCAACCTGTCCCTATTGTCGACGTCCAGAATGATCACCGAACCAAGGCACTTGATGAACAGCACTTCGGGGTGCCATCTGCTGGTAACAAGTTGCAATGGTGCGAAGTAGTCTATGCCAAGAGGTTTCAGAGCCTTGGAGTCGATGCTGAAGGCCATTGGGCATGGGAAGCTTGGGCAACGGTTCAGGTGATAGGCATTAATGGTCTTCATGTAGGGGAGGGTGACGAACAGAATACCGTTAGTGGTAGACATGCTGCCGACGTATCCCTCGTAGCCATCAGGCAATTAGATGGTTCCAACGTACTGGTGCTTGATGAAGTCAACGACGTAGATGGTGTTGGGTATGTTCTCGAGAGTCCACAAGTAATAGTACTTGAAGATGCCATCCAACTCAAACCAGGCAGTTGTGAAGGTTTTGATGCGTCCTGTGTGCTGGTAGCTGGCCCTGGTTGTGCAGTTCATGTGGATGTCCTCCCACAGGTGAACGCAGAAAGAAACGGTGGTTACGTTGCGGATATCCTGGAAGTAGTAGATAACTGTCTCGTTACCGTAGTTGGGGACCACTTCAGTATAGAAGAAGTTGATGTTGCCGATGATGGGAATGCCATCCATATTCACGAACGACTGGTTCTGCTGATCGATCCAGTGGCGCGGCAAGTCGTGGTGGATCATTGTCTCCATCACGGAGAAGGTGATGTTGGGACCTACAACATAAGGGCTCAGGAAGACTTCCAGACGGCCAGGATAGTTAACGTAGTAGGTCTCAGGTACTGCGATTCCAGTTGGCCAGATTGTCATGTTATCCTTGCGAACCACTTGCACTGTAGTCTGCTCCAAGCAGGAAGCCACTACTTTCCCATTCACAGGATCAGTCGAGACTGCCTCAATGACGATGTCAATGGCCTGTCCCACAGTTGATTCGTTGCGTTGCTGGAGGGTGATGATTGGATCATTCAGCTTGTAGTGACGGATTCCCTTCTGGTCGAAGATCATGAGTTCCTCTTTATACCGGTTCATGTCAATCAGCACATCTGTAGAGTTGTGGTCAATAACCTTGAAAGCATTCAGGTATGTGCGACTGTTCTTGGAGAAGACCCAGGTATAGTTGAGCATTGTAGTGGTATTTTCACCGGTGCTGGCGTTCGCAGAAGCTTGCACGACCAAATACTTTTCGTCGATGATGATGTTGTGGACCATGCTGTGCTGCATCAGTGAATATTTAGCCACAAGAATAGGAGTTGAAGGCCTATCCATGTTCACTTCGTAAACGGCATGCTGATTGGCTAGAGCCAGAAGCACCTGCTCGTCGAGATCGTCGGAGTATACTGAGAAACGAGTGAAGAACTCACCTTCGTATCGACCAGTGATCACAATATGTTGTCCGTGAGTGATGTCAAGGCGGAATATTCCTCGGAAGTAGTCTAGCAGGAAGATATCTCCCAAGTAGATCTTGAAATCGGTGATAGCGAGCTCCTTGATACCGAGGTAAACTCGATCGACAACGCGCATAACCTGGAGATCCTCAATGTCGTAGGCAGAGAAGAATTCCAGATAGGTGTTGCCGGCATGAGCGAGGTCTACTCCACTGACAAAGTGTGCTCGAATGATGTATTCATAGCCTGTGTGTGGATCGTGATAGCGGCTAAACTTTCTTCGGCTGACCCAAGAGAACGATTCGTACAATTCATTGTAGACCTCCTTTCGGACTCCTCCCGTCACCAGATCAAGGTAGATAAATTTGTTCTTGACTCCGAGGAAGTTGGAGGAATTACGACTTTGCTCAGCACAGTCAACAATAGCCAAGCCGTGGTCCAAGTACACAACTGCATCAAAGCAGTAAGTGTTTGCCTGGTACTCCACCAAGAAACTCTGTATGAGCTCGGGGGCGCCGGTCTTATTCTTGATGCTGTAAAGATGCAGCATGGTCTGACCGAAGTCATCGGTGAGGACATGAGCGTGGTCTCCCCAATCGTTACCGGTATGCTCCACGAAGTGGCTCTGAAGTCCTCTCACTGGGTAGTTGAGCTCACCCAGCATGTCGAGCTTCTTGACGGTTTGGGCAACATCGCCTCCCTTCTTGATGGTCATCTCAAGGTTGTAGCCAGTGAAAGAGTTGGAGAGATCCGCGTTGATGATTTCTCCGACTGTCATAGGCAGCGTTGTAAAGATGGGTCGACTGGTACAATGCGGGGTGGGTGGATCCGATTGTAGTCGCACAGCCACTAGCACAATGGCCAGCAGAATGCATATCTTCATTTTAAAACAATATAGCGACGACATTTCTGACCGTGTATATAAGACGCGCCGAACCACCTTCAGATCTGGATTGGGTGTCAGGTTGAAATAATTTTATTATGCTGGCCACCCCTAAAACACTCAAAGGTACCCACTTACTGCGTCGAGCATTTTCTATTCCAGAACCCAAGAGTGTGGTGGTAAGCAACCCATAACCGCGGGTAGAAGGTATCGCCGTCAAGTAATAACCCATATTGCATCGCATTTCTAGCGACACGAGCGGCAAACCCGAGCCGGTGGCGGAGCAGTTGCTAAGCAACCTTGACAGTCATCTCGATGACTTATTCTCCAAGATTGCACAGCTAAACCTGCAGCTGGACGGCTAGCCTACAGTGCCGGTGAAGTCCCAACCAACACTCAGCAAATAGGAATCCGCTCGCAAGCGAAAGATATCGTTTGAACTGCACCCGATTCAACCAGCAACGCAACCTTCACCCCCGACAAAACACGAACTCTCGATGAAGGACTTCCACTTGGGCAACCCGCTCGGTTAGGGAAAATTCGGGGAGGTTGTGCAACTGATGTATCCGATTGGTTGAGCGTAGACATCGATAAACCGGAATGCTCTTTGCAGTCAAGAAGATCCTCAAGAGCATTGTGCAAGAGTACCAGATGCATGAACAAGTTTTACAAGAAATCCGATGCCTACGGCAACTTTCCCATCCCAATATTGTTAAGCTCTATGGCGCTTTTACTGATGAATACCATGTATTCTTGCTAACGGAGTATGTCCATGGTGAAACCATCGAGAAATACTATGGGTCTGAGGGCAGTTTAGTCAGCCGATTGGTCTATCAAGTACTCAAGGCGGTGGAGTATATGCATGCTAACTATGTGGTGCATCGCGATATCAAGCCTGAAAACGTAATATACTCCCACGGTGTAGTCAAGCTTTGCGACTTCGGATGGGCTACGTCATTTAAGAACCAACTTCCAAATGACTTTTGTGGAACTCTTGACTACGTTAGCCCGGAAGTAGTCGAAAAGAAGCCATATGACGGTTCAGTTGACATGTGGAGTATTGGGATACTCACCTTCTAGCTGCTCACCGGCAGAGTACCCTTCAAGGATGCCAACAAGCAAGTTCATCTCAGCAACATTGCGAAATGCGACCCCAGTTAGATTCACTACCCAGCTTGGTTAAAACCCGAAGCCACCGATTTTATCGGCAGACTTTTGAAGAAGATCCCTACCCTTCGCATGACCGTAAAGGAGGCAATTCGGCATCCCTTCATCACGCAGCACCAAAAGACTGAATACATTCCGAACGATATTGGCGATGTGGTGCATGCCTGACCGACTCTTTTTGTATTTTAACGATGTTTGAGTGGACACGCAGTTACCTTCTGGAGCAGATTTAACCCAAACCACTTGACCAGCTCAAGCAAGTAGGCGTGCTTCCGGGTAAAGACGCAAGCAAGCAATGGCAAGTACTCAACCACTACCTCACCGAACTTTACCTGTTCATGAATCTTTAAAACTTCTCCGTAGAAGAAAAGGCTGCATTGCTTAACCTCACCCGCAACATCTTCGTGGAATCGTTCGCAGGCAAACTCACTGTAGAGCAGTCAAGGGATAGGTTGCATGCTGAACTAAACAAGATTGGTCGGGTAGTGCCTGGGAATCCATCGCCTCTGCTTCGGTCGGAGCATCATGATAGGCTGCTCAAATACCTGTAGACAGCATTTTTCTCACTCTACCAGTTCTATGGAATCGCCTACGTGGAATATATCGACTACAACCTTCTTCCATGGCAGCCACCGAACAGCCAGCAGTCAACACAACATAAACTGGTGTTGGGGAAGGTCATTCCAGATCCCAGCAAAGTCGCCATCCTTTCCGAGTTCATCAGTGAATCCAGACCTGCAGCTGAATAACCAGCAAAACAAAAGAAGAAGTGAAGTGCATAGCAAATATATTAGTCACTCTGTAAAGAGTTCCTGGAGGTAGTTACGTGTGAAATACTTGCCCTGTGGGCTGAGCTTTTGGTGTTGGGCCTGCAGATCGAGGTCTTCCCGAACTCGTTGACGGTAGCCAGCTACAATTCTAAACTCCTCCAGAATCTTCTCGTATTGGTAGCTGTTGCATGTCACTATCTTACCGTTCAGTGGGTCCTTCACTTGAATTTTCCCTGGCAGAGGAGTCTCTACCTGGAAAAAGGGGAAAGTTGGGTTGTCCAAACTGATATCGATTCCGAACTTCTGATGCTGGAACTCCTTGGTGAGAAACTCGAGGAACCCATAGAATACGATCGAAGGGTTTTTCTCATCAGTGAGTTGCATGGCATGCATATACGCGATGACCACGATGATGAGGGCGTATGAACTGATACCACCTTACTTAACTTGAATTGGTACCTTTATAGATGTTGTTCAGATCGCGACGCTTCAGGAGATCTTTCAACACGATTGAGACAGTGTGGAGAGAGGGATATGCCGACATCCACTCCTTCATGTTGTTGGTGGCCATGATTCCCAGGTGGTTAATGCTACTACTGTCATCGTTCGCATAGAACGACTCGATGGTGAGATCAACCTTGATCGTAACCTTCCTCTGTTTTTCCTTGTCCTTGGTGTTTAGATAGGGGTCCTTGGGTGCCTCCTCAAACGGGATATTCGGGTTGATTTCCTAGAGTAACACGGGTTCTTACAAATTTGAGAATAGGCACAGCTGCAGTAGCAATCAGCTTAATATTGCTGATCCAACTCCTCGTCTCAATCAATCTGTTGATGAAATTGAGTGCCATGCATACCTTTTCCTTTGGTCCAGCGAAGTTATGATAGTAGTAGCTGAGTATCGATGGGTCAACGGCAAGGTCAATATCGCTATTGGCCAAGGCTAGCCCAGTTGCACAACTACCGAAGATTTTGATGCTAACTCCCCAGCTGCTTAGCAGATATTGGATGCGGTGGAACACCACAAAGCGGTATGGCCCATAGGAATTGGCACATTCCGATATTGAATCAGCAACCTCGATGAGGTCGTTCCGCTGTTTCTCCAAGCAGAGCTGATCCATCAGTGCCTGCTGATTGAGTGGTATCTCCTCCAAAGGCTCTGCTTCCTCTTCACGAAAATTGATGGACTAATTGGTTTCGTTCGATGCTGTGCTCTTAGCCTTTCCTTTAAATTTTAAGTGGACATTTGGCGGCTACTCCACCTCGACGTACCTGCGGCCGCCCTTCTTCCCCTTTGGAGGAGTACTCAGCACACTTGCATTATTGCAGTTTGAGTTGTTGTCGATTTCAACCGTGGGATGGGAAGTATCAATTTTTTCCTGTTTATCCTTGACATCCTTCGGTTTTTTAGCAAACTTCTATTCGGGTGGAGATTCGTGGTTGCGTGGATGCTTACCTTCTGTCATCGACTCCTTTCGCTCCTTACCTTCCTTCTTTGTTGGAGTCGTCATTTCCTCCCGACATTGTGACTCAACAGCTCCGTTGATTGACTACTGAGTTGTCAGTTCGATAGAGGCATCCTTCGTCCTGTCGATCTTCTTCTTCTTGGGCTTGTTCTTTTTCTTCTTCTGTGCTTGTACTGCCATTTCTTTCTTCGTGATAGTCTATTTCAACTAATTAGGAATTGGAACGGACTTTCGTTTATATTCTTTCAGATGTTCTAACAGCGGGAACTTTACGAGGTTTGCAGGCTAGCAAGCCTCTTCCAAAGTACACTGCGATAAAAACTCGTGGATGTCAAGCTCGCTTTGCACGACTATCTCCCCAATAAATTTGTCCAATTCCTCTTCTGTTGGGAAAGAGACCTTGGGAAGTACGTCCCTTCTGACTCTTTCACTCTTTCCGTCCCTTTAGATGAACTGGCACACCGAGGAGTAGCTGCAGAACTTGAGATATTAACGCCGCTGACTGGCACCAACCTCCTTCCACGCCTTATTGAACCTCTTCTTCTCTTTAGTGCGTCTGTTCTCTGTTGGCTCCTCCATGGTTCGATAATATTCACACCAAAGCTTCTTCTTAAGGACTTCGATGAGCCATTTCCCCAGACTTTTTTTGTAGTGATCAGTTTCGTCCTTACGATAAAAGTAGGCTTCACTGCCTTCCTTTTCGAGTATGCGGTACTACTCGACACTAAGCTCATTGGAAACACCGTCTTCCAGCACCTCAAAAATCTCAAATAGTTTCTCCAGGCTAGTGAGAATCCGTTCGGATAGACTGACAGTATCAAACTGCGCTCGATAGCTCAGTAGTATCACGTTGCGAATGAGTTCCTACACTCAGTAGCGATGGTACCTCCTCAGCTTCTTCGACATCTGCGCTATCAATGCGGTAGGTGTTTTCCTTGCCGTAGACAACAAGTAACCTTCTGTCATATAAACGAAGCTATTACGTTTCGGGTTCCTCGGTGATGCGGAAGGAGCGATCACCGAGACGTCTACGCCTCTCAAACATCACTCTCAAGAGAGCCACGAAATCTGGGCACTGGAAGGCGAACTTCTCCTTTCGTTCGGGGATGCTCATGGCCCGGAGCCTACGAATAAGACTAGTGCTACCAGTGCACAATCTTCTTCTTTTGGTCGGTAAGAGATTACACGCTGGTCTTGGCCTCCTGGAAGGGATTCTCTCGATACTTCTGGATGCTGTAAGGGCGGACGTTTGCGGGTTCGTCCAGTCTACCCTTGGGAATCTCCACTGGGGTGTACAATGAGATGGGCTTCTCAAACATGTATGGATATCGGTGGGTGAGTAATAAAATAATAGATATTCAACGGAGCACAGATCGCACAGGCTGAGCTTATTATATTATCCACGATGAAACAGCAGAAGCAGTCAGATCAATCACCTACACACAGAAAAATTGGAGGAACATTGATAAAATCGCCGCAAAAGTCACCAGGAAGGGTTGCCTCTCCTCGAGACGAGCGGCCGAACAAAACAGTACAGGAACAGCGCACTAAACAAATAGACAGTTCGGTGTCGTCAGACGCGCTATCGGTGGCAAGTGGAAAGAGGCCGGCTCATCAAGGTATGGAGACGAGAAGCGCAGCAAGTACCAAGTCACCCTCACAGGTAGATGTGCAATCCAACAGCGGAAGCACATCATCGCATGTAAGAAATAGCCCGCGGGGAAATCGTACTGCTACCGAAGTAACTACTGTGAAAAACCCTGTTAACGTCAGTCCTAGACGGACTATCCTTTCTACGAAACCAAGCCCATTTGTGAGGCCGAGGCCTACAATAACCACGAAGAATATTCCAACAACACCAACAACCTATCGTCCAGAGCACAATAAATTTTAGAAAGCAAGTCACCAGTTTTGTGCCGATATTGAGGAAACCACCCAGTAGTCAACTGAAGTATCAACAACCGAGCCCGATTCATAGACTCTTACACTTTCGCAGGAGACAAAGAGTCTACATGACGCAGTTCACCCAGATCCAACTGAAACGCACAAATTGTTTCGAAGAAGGCAAAATGGTGAGGAGGAGACCATGTTGGAGCAGCCAACCGAGCGTCACTACAATCATGAATAAGTGCCAGCCCATACCAACCGACAGGAACAGCCAGTTACACAATAGTACCGAGACTTCATTAAGAACTCGCCAGTGAAGAAGTACGTCGACCTGCGACAGACTTGCCAGCCGAAGACCAATCGACCGTCGATGTAGAAAGATGTAAGCCATTCATTGACATAGTAATTATAGCGCAAACATTCATGCGATATACCGACCAACGATCAGTAATAGGTGAAGCTCAGCGACTTTCGATTTGGGAAGTGCATCGGTGCGGGAAAGTTTGGCGAAGTTTACTTGGCGAAGTAAAATGATTTTCACATAGGCACAAACTCACGGGTATGCTGGTAGCAATCAAAAAGATCGGCAAGTTCGCCATCCGCTAGAATAAGATGGAGAAGCAGATTACTGAGGAAATTAGGCTGCAGTCGTTTTGCAACAACCCCAACATCATTCATCTTTATGGGTACTTCAAGGATGAGCTGCATACCTATCTGATTCTGGAGTATGCTACTGATGGCACTCTCTTCAATTATCTGCATAAGCGTGGGGGAAGGCTCTCTGAGAGGGAAACTGCCTCTATTCTCAAGGAGGTTGTCTATGCAGTCGAGTTCCTCCACCAAAACGACATAGCCCACCGAGATATCAAGCCATAAAATATTCTGCTCGCGTCAGTACATCGAATTTTAATAAAGGGTGTGGCCAAGCTCTGTGATTTTGGGTGGTCGGCTCGAGTGCTCTAGTCGAGAAAATCATACTGTGGAACCTTCGACTACACTCCACCCGAAATTCTGGAAAGGAAGGAGTATGACGAGTCAGTAGATCTGTGGTGCTTAGGTGTCCTCACCTACGAACTATTGATGGGGCAAGTTCCGTTTGGTGGTGGCAAGGACCGCAAGGCGGTGATGAGTA
>ERZ724508.2026-NODE-2026-length-11053-cov-10.361975_pt1 | contig 11053 bp, 3 predicted proteins | sample MGYA00376041_ERZ724508 | MGnify/ENA primary metagenome ERZ724508 (study PRJEB28724, sample SAMN07190887) | wastewater metagenome | isolation source: effluent of sewage treatment plant in Hong Hong | place: USA: Christiansburg, Virginia | collected 2016-03-01 ... | reverse complement strand
TAATCAGCTTATAAACGATGAGCAAAAAGATTGTGTTTCTATTTGACTAAATTGTATTCTGTACTCTAGTATTTAGCAGATGAAATAACAGCTTGTCACTTAATTATTTTAATTGCTTAAAAACACATCATAATCATGCACTACAATATCGTGACTGTATTAAGTATTATCTACCCAAGAGTATATACACTATAAGAAGATCTCAATCATCATAGATAATTTAGAGTTTATTGAGAATATTTTAAGCAGCAACGAAATACTGCAAAATACAATAAATAGTATATATGATATTTTGAGCAGGTTTCTTGAGAGCACAAAAGTTTAGCTCATTATAATATCTTCAAAGTAAGTATATTTTCCAAGCATTGATTTTTTCTACTTTACTTTGAATACTTTTAGTGATAAGAAAATCAACTCCATAATATAAAAAGCAATTGTTGAGCAAATCGATAAAATGGAGACAGGAAAAATTGATGAGTTTGATAAACACATTAACACTCTGTTCATGGACATCAAGTCTTTTGATATTCTAATAAATGACCCTACTAATTTTAAGATACTGTCAAAGAAGATTGTCAAGCTTTTTATTCTTCTACATAAATAAGCATAGAAAAAATAGTAATATTAATTTTATATGAGATTATTTCTATATGATTTTGGCTTTGTGTTTTAGAAAACTAAACAACTTAAAAGCCTGTTATAAAATTATTAAGAAACAAAAAATGAAATATGAGAGCTTAGCTCTGATAATGTAGAGTATATTTTAGACCTTGCTTAGAATAAAAAAAGTTTCATTTAAGAGCTGCCAACTTATGCATAGTTTTTGTTGCTGAGTTTTGGAATATGCGATAGAAACAGTCAGTCTACGGATTATAAGATATTTACCAAGATTTAATAAGAGACAAAAAAATACTGAGGAGGAATAAATACCAAGTAACAGAAATTTAAAGCTAAGACTAAAATAGCTTTAAGCTGAGTGATTGGTATTTGCGAAGTATTTTTAGATAGAAAAAAAGCCATACAAAATACTAATGAAGCAAGTACTCTATACCACAAATTTAACTTTTATTTAAATATAGAATTTTTGATTTAAATAAAACAAATTAAAAAAATAAAGGTAGATGAAATAGATACATATTTTTATTCATTTGTTTCGGACTAAACAATAAATTAGATTCTTAGTCTTTTGGACTTTAAAAAATCAGAGTTTGTTAATTAATAAATTATGTTATTATATATTGTAAATTATTTTTTATTTGTAGTTAAAATTATTTATTTTAAGCATTTTTCAACAACAACTTATAATAATCATTATAGCAATATTTTTACAAAATTAATCCTTTCAAATTACTCTCTCTTATTGTATTTTTATTTAATCGTTAAGCTATCTTTCTATATATAAAAAAAGCAAAACTAATCTTAATACAGTTTTTTTTATTTATAACTGCAAATGAAGAAAGATAATAACAAAACAGAAATTGCTATTTAGTTTACCATATGGCTTTGCCTTGGTATATGCATTGGACTTGTAGCCCTATGACTGGAAAGAAACATCTATAAAAAACAGCAAGATTAAATAATAGACTTTCAAACAAGACTCCCTTAAATTCTATCAACAATTGAGCAAAATTAATAGTACTTTTAGGTAGGTGTTAAAGAGCTTGTTGAAAATCTGAAGCTTCAAAAACTTGATGCACAATGTTTGAGCTATAGTGAAATAGAAAACGACATCATGTTCAAAGAAAAGTACAAGAGTGAAAACTTGGACATAATTGTCTCTAATAATACTTTCTGATTGTCGATACTTGATAACCAATAAACACTTTCCTAAGAACCTATTTAATGGACTAGTGATGACAAGAAAATTCACATTACATAAAAAGAGCCTATAAAAAACAGTTTTTGTTACATTTCAAATCAACCTTAAGAATATTATAATAATTATAATACTAATGAGCGAAAGTGATGATTCCATTAGAGTTTATTTGAGAATACGACCATATAATAACTATACTGATGATAATGAAGTTGACGTTATTAATATATTATAAAAGCAATAAAAGAATACTTAAAATGAAAACAGTAAGCCTAAAGGTGAGCCATTCAATACAGAGATGGTTTCAAGTAAATTAAAATCAAAACAAAGTCCATTATTATAATCTTCCGCTTTAAACTAAAAAATATCAATCATAAAACAGACAGAGAATCTAGCTCTTTGTCAGCATAATAACAAGCTATTTAATTTCACTAAGATATATGACCATGAAAATGACAACTAATAAATTTTTAACCAAGTTGTACTCTCAAATATGGACTTTATTTTTCAAGGAAACAATTTTTCTTTATTCATGTATGGGCAAACCAATAGTGGTAAAACCTACACTATGAAAGGTCATGTTGAGGATTAAAAGACTAACTCTTTTTATTAAATGCTCTCGGAATCCTCTAAGAAAAACAGAGTTATTTTAAAACCTGGGCTTATTTAGCTTACTCTTGAGGAGCTTTTTAAATGAAGCTGTAGCAATACACATACATAAAGCAAGCTCTAGATTTCTTATTATGAGGTTTATCAAGAGAAAATTTATGATCTTCTAAGTGACAATCAGCTGCCTTTAGAAATTTGAGAAATTTAAGACAACAAAACCAAGATCATAAATCTTACCACAAAATCTCCTTTAAATCTTAATGAAGCTCTTAAGATATTTTAAGAAGGAGAAAACAGAAGAAAATTTGCTCAAACAAAATGGAATCATAAGTCAAGCTGATCACATGTAGTTTTTGTTATTGAAATGGAGATAAGAAATAAATTGGATTTCAAAAAGAACTGCTTTCCAACTATAACATTGGCAGATCTTGCGGGTTCGGAATCCCTAAGCTCTATAGAGGATCTTAAAGAAGGTTCTTTTATTAATAAATCTCTATTAGCACTTACTAATCTTATATTTAAGCTTTCTAAAGGTTAATCAAATGTGTCTTTTAGAGAGAGCAAATTGACTTGAATTCTGAAACCTTTTTTGAGTGGCAATTCTAAGACCTCAATAATATGTACAGTAAATCCGCACTAATAATTTGTTTATGAGTCTTTAAATACTATGTGATTTGGCTAAACAGCCTTAGGAGTAAGCATTTAGTACGCAAGTCATAATAGTATAGAGGATAGAAGCTTGGAAGAAGCATAATAATGAGAGAGTAATTAATAATAATTAAATGAGTTAAATAAAAAACTAGAAGAAATTGAGCAGTAGATTTAACAAGCAAAAGATATAAAGGATTAACAAGAAAATAAGTTCAACCTTATTAGTAATAATTTTAAGGTCTTGAAATAAAGCTGAGAATTTATTAAGACAGTAAATTAGTAGTTGAAAATAGAGACTGAAGAAATTTAGAATAATTATTCTTATGTCCAAAGTAACATATACGAAGTCTAATAATAAATTTAATAAGGCTAAAATAGTCTTAATAATATTGAATAAAACCAGAAAGAAATCTAGCAAGAAAATTAGCAATAAGATTAGCAAGAAAATTAACAATAAAATTAGCAAGAAAATAACGAAGTTAACAATAATATAAATATAGAATAAGCTTAGTAAATCTACCAAAAATTATAGAAAGAAAATCAATCAATGAAATTAAAGCTCTTACAAATCAAAAAAGACATATAATAAAATGGTTAATAAAACTAGAATATTGAAGAGCTTTGAAAGAAAAAAGAGTAAGAGGTTTAGAAAGATATTCGTAAAAAATAAAAGCTACTACAAGAACTTGATGATAAAGAGGAGTAGTTATTAACTAAATTATAAGTAATTAAAATGCAGATATAAAGACAACTAGATGAGAAGGATATTTTAAATCAGCAGATTTAAATTCAAAGCCAAATCACTATTAATTAATTTATAATATAATTACATGAGTAGTTTGAGTAATTAATAGGTGTTGTAAATTTGGGATAATTTATAGCTTTAAAAAGATTATATAGCTAAAATGGAACTCTTATAGAGATTTCTTTACTCTTAAGGAGTTATATTTTACCAGCAACAAATAGATAACTTGTGCATTCATCTATTCAAAACCAGTTTCTAAAAAATCAATTTTTAATAATTCAAAATTTTGTTAACAAAATAAATTGATGAGTCTTAATACGACTAGCTATGAATTATGATATAGAATTTATTTAGTTAATAAGGCTAAATAAACACAGTTGAAATAATAGACTTTATTTGAATGAATAATTATAAAATGAAGTTGCTGAATGACTAAGAAATAAATCAGTTATATGAGCTTAGTAAGATATCATAGGACGTATAGCAAATTACAGATAAGTCAGTTCTAAGTTTAATTTTCCAAAATAAATAATAAATTTTATTATAATGCAAAATACAAACGATAATAACTAAATTTTGAAAGAGATTATGGATAATATCTTGCATGAGAGAAATTGAGAGCTTATAAATGATACTAAAATAAGAGCATGTTAAAATGCACTCTCTTATGAGTAATTTGAATAGCAGGTAAAAGCAGCTCATTTAAATACATTAAAAAAAGATGAATTAAATAGTATCATAGACTAGTAAAAGAAGTTTACAGGCTTCAACTAAAATATATCATTTAAAACAAACACAAAGACAAATGAAAATCTAAGTAATAGAAAAGACACTGCATAAAAATCATATTCAAATCTTAAGGAAATTGTTTAGCAACTAAACATGATTTATATTTAGGAAAAATAGCTCTTAAAAATTCAAGAGATTTTAAAAGATGTTAGCTTTAAATAGTTTACTTAGGACCCTGATATACTTTTCACATACTATATAGACTTTCTAAAGATAATTCAAAATCATGACTTAGATATTAAATACATAGCTATCTTGTTAGAGGCATTACTTTCATACTCACATTAAGAGCTTTTTAACCAGCTCATTAAAGATCAAATAACAAAACCTTAAAAAACATTTCTTAGAAAATCCTTTGAGAAATTTAAAGAGAAATTTCCATAAGAATAAATCTAGAATATTTTAACTTAACTTAGTATCCAATTTGGTGTTTAAAAATATAAAAAATATAATATATAATGTCAGATTGAAAGGCGATAATCAAAAACGCAGACATGAGCGAGGACATGTAGCAAGCAGCCATTGATGTTGCTAATGCTGCTTTGGAGAAGTTCAACTTGGAAAGAGATATAGCCTCATACATTAAGAAGGAGTTTGATAAGAAATATAATCCTACGTGGCATTGTGTGGTTGGTAAAAGCTTTGGTTCATATATCACTCATGAGAGCAAACACTTTATTTACTTTTATGTTGGATAGACAGCCATACTTCTATTCAAGGCAGGCTAACTATTATTAACAATATAATTTTTAATATTTAATTAACTGTAAACTTGTTATTGTTGTCCTGAACCATAATCTAATCTTTTTTAAACGAATATTTTTCTTTGAATTTTAAAATATTATTTTCATTTTAGAAACCAATCAAATCAATTTTAAGATCCTCGTAAAAGGAAACAATTAGTACATAAATTCCGAGATAGCTTTATTGTATAATTTTTTTATTATGAATAAAAGAAAAATAAGGTTCTTAGAGAGCTATGATTTTAATTAAAGAAAGAGCTTAAATATTTTTGAAAATGGTCTGATAAATACAGCTTTCAAAAATTAATTAATTTGAAACTTAAATAAACTATATTTAAGAGTCTTAAGGAAATTGAATACAAAAAGTTTCTAATACATTTATTGGGAGATCTTGTAAAGACTTTATCTATTAATAATAAACTATATATTCTTTATTGTATTCTTTTCTGTTGAGCTTTTAAGGATTATTTAGTAGTATATTTTTTTTTATCTTCTGTATCATAAGATCTTTTAAAGCATAGCTATTAATATTGTCAATTATAATCAACTTTATTTGAGTTAAATTAAGCTCAAATTCTTAAAATATTTTCTTAATACACTCAGCCAAAGAATTTAGTTAGTTGAATTATGTATAGTATATTTTATCGTCATTATCGAGAAAGTTTCATATTTGCTCAACGAAATTGAGGTTTTACAAATATTCTACCTTGTATTCTAGTATTTCTTTTTCCTAATAGCTACTATAATATTAATCTGTAAATTATTTTATTAAGACTGCTTTTTAATTTTAGCTAAAAAAGTAAATTTCATAAAAACTTTTTGCCTAATAAACATGTTAGCTTATTGATGCAATAAAATCATTTTTGCTTTGCAAATTATTAATCTAAATTTCTTAAAAATTTGTCATTAAATCATAAAAATTGTGCAGTTGTAAAGACTCCATTATAAATTTACTCATAAATATTAAACATGAAAATTTGATTATTTTTTACTACTGTGATATTGCTCTCTTTTTTGTTTTAAATTTTACATGAATTAAGAGCTTTTAGTTTGTACGCTGGTAGACTATGTTTATAAATTCGCTTATTATTCTTGCTCAAAATGCTATACTTTTTCCCTACAACTAATATGACCATATTATAGACAATCAAGACATCGATAATTATTACTTCCTTACTACTGCAAAGCATTCATATTAAAGGTCATACTTTCATCTTAATATCTTAGACACTTAGCCATATCACAATTCTATTGTGCATGATTAAGCTTACAAAAAATACAATATGAATATAAAACACATCAGCTTTCTAAATGAAGCTGCATGCAAATCATACATACATTACTCATCTTTATACAATTATAACTAGTCATAGAAAAAGATGATCTTATTTTAACCAATATATAAAATCTATTTACAAAATATCAAAAAATAAAATAAATAAAATAATTCATAATTAAGCCTGTTCTTGAGGGTTGAACTTCTTCTATCCGATTTGCTTCATAGTAAAAATTCTCTTATGATATCTCTTAACTATTTTAGCTCTTCCAACAACTGGCTTCTTACCACCAGATTTTTTTGCGACTTTTGGAGTTTGTTTTCTAACCTTACCAGCTTTAGCTAAAGTTCCGTGAGTTGCCATTAGTATCTATTTATAAAATTTCGAATAAAAATAATAAGTAATTTACTTAATCAGAATTTGGTGAACCCGATGACGGTAGCCTAGTCTCTGAAACATTTTCTACACATCTACAAATCGTATTTGGATATTACTCCTCTTCTATTTGTGCATACTCTGCATTGCTTTGAGTCCTTTCCGTAATTTCTTGGATGAGTCATAAAAAGTTTGTTTGCCATGGATGTTGGTTTATAAATCCTATAATTTTAAAAATATAAAGCATGAGTACTACTGAACACAAGCACGATGAAAATTGCAAACATGATGATGAGACTGCTCAAGATCAATCCCTCTAAGGCAAGAAAGGAGAAAAGACATTCTTAAGGTTCATGAAAAGATTCCATTTGAACTAGATGAAGGGTGTTACAAGAATCATCATAAAGACCGGCAAAGGATTCGTAATGTATGCTGACAGTCCTACTGTTATGTTAGCTGATAGTTAGAAATAATCCTTCGTCGTATTTGGAGACATAAAGTACATGGTAAATGATCAGTTGAAGGGCAAACAAGGCACTCAAAAACCAGATACCAAGAAACAAGAATAGATCTAAGAGGAACCTGAAGAAGAAGAGGATGATAACATTGAGCAAAATGCAGAGGGTCTTGATGAGAGTGACATTAATGAGCTTATCAACTACGCTGGCTGCAGTTGAAATAAAGCTATATGACTTCTGAGAAAATCCAATGGTGACCTGGTGGATGCACTTAGTAAACTTTAATTATAACATATCTTATTTATTTTTTCAAATTTTATAAACCATGGTTAAAGGTAAGGGAACTCAATCATTTGGTAAGAGACATACTAAGGTTCATTGCGAGTGCAGAAGATGTGGAAGATAGAGCATGCATATTCAAAAGAAATAATGCTCAGCTTGTGCTTTTCCTGCTAAGAAAATGAGAAGATACAACTGGGCTGAGAAGACTAGCTAGAGAAAAGGCGAGGGATGTGGAAGAATGAGCTATAAGAAAGAGTCGTTAAGAAGAGCTAAGAATAACTACAGACACAACACTTAACCAAAAGCTAAGCCAAGAGCTCAAAACTAAGGATAATATCTTTACTGCATATTTTTACATTATAAGAGTTTTAATTTTAGAGATTTGTTTTTAATTATTTTTATTATTATTATTTTGGCAGCTATTAATTTATTGATTATTTATAATGGGAAGTGAGAACAGTAAACAACAAAAATAAGCTCCTTAGTTAACTGAAGAAGAATAAAGAAAGTTAATGGAGAAAGAAATAAATAAAGCCATCTGAGAAAATGAGATGGAGAAAATGAGACTTAATATGTCTATGGGTAATTTGTAAACTAAATTAGAGAGAATGAAGAGAACCAACCAGCCTAGACCTTTGTTAATATCCACCACAAAGGAAATACTTTAGAACCAATAGTAGCTTAATAACTATAACAAAATGGGAGCCACTCTTAATTAATAGATATTTTTTGTCAGGCAATAAAAAAATGCCAAACTAATGCAAAATATTATGGTCAAAATGACACAAATAATGAGAGGTCCAAATGGCAAGCTTGATCCAAGAAAGTTTAATGAAGTCATGAATTAATATCAAGCTGAGTTAGATGTTTAAAATGATCTCAAAGATATGATGGATGATAATTTTGAAGATATGGAAGGAGATATTGATCAATAAGCTGAAGAATATTTGAACACATTTGAGGTAGACATATAAAAGAAATATGGATAAAGAAACATGCAGAATACAGATGCATAAGGTTTGTAGCCTAATATGTTTGACTAGTAACTTGCAGGGCTCAATAAATGATTTATTTAATATAATTTTTAGTTATTTAAATATATACAATGTCTTTATTGTAGCATGTTATTTAAGAGCTGAGATTTTGCTAGCATTTTTTTATGGCTTTGAAACTCAAGGTCATTATTTGCTCATTAGCTAAGTAGTTCTATGATGTACTTTGGCTATGAGGCTTAAAGGAATCTTTTTCTGTTATTTTGAGCTCATCAATATTTATTGGTGTTTTTATAATAAAGTCAACCATACTCTAATTAAAGCTTTAGTAATTAATATCCTGTGTGATTAAGGACTTTATTTGTTCTAATATAAATTTCTCTATTTCAGAAAAATCAAGCTTGTTTTTATCAAAGAGGTTCAAGCAACGTTTTTCTTAACTACTACTAAAATATAGATTGATTTTCATTTATATTAAAGAGACCATTTCCTTTACTTGATAAAGAGTTAGCCCCATGTTGGAGTATCTAAAGTCATTTGTTATTATGCTGTATATTAGCTTAATATTAGTTGTTTCAAACATAAGCTCAATAAGTCTACCAATTAACTAAGACTTGCTAGAGAGAATAGTCAATGTAAATTAATCAATCTAAGATGTCTATAGGGAGACCTATGACTTTTGCTCTACAATAAAATTAACAAGCTTATTATTTTCTAGATTCTATATTGTTTACAAAGTTAAATTATGATCTTAGTAACTAACAGGTGCTAAAAGCTCTATATTATTAATGTTATTTTTATTAGAGAAAATTTCCTGAATTTGTTTTTAATATTTATCGAAGCTACTCTCTATATATTAATCAGTGTAGGTTTTGCTAGCAATATGCTAAAGGTTTTCATCTAATATTTACAGAGCATTTAAGTTGCTTTAATTCTATAGATAAGTTTTATTAACATATAATTACTCTAGTTGTTTTTCACATTCTTGATTGAGATTCATAGAGTCTATGTAAATAAGAGAGTTTATACTTTGAGTTGTTTTTTTCTATATGATTTAAGATTAACTTTATTATTTTTATTATGAAATATTTTTATTCAAGCAAAAAGTTTAAAAGTCAAGCTATTAAAATAAACTGTATAAAGGTTCCTTTTATTTTCTGAAAATCTTGCTAAGTTTTTTTATCACAACTTAGTACTAGTTGTCTTAGGAATGGTATTTATCAAATTCTGCTCATTCATTTAGATAAAGCTATTATTGTTGGTCAATTATTCAAAAACTATTTAGTATAAAGTGATCTATCTTAAGTCTTAGAATATGGTTTCTTGCCTCTATAACTAAAGTATTTCTTAACTAAGAATGAAATTTTTAAATTTATATATTTTATTTTCCAATGGTCTCAATTTCCCATAAAAACTCAGATTTTTTATGCTGGATATTATTTAAGCTGTATTAGTACTTTTGTTACTGACATTAAAGAGCAATAAAATTTATATTGCTGAGGTATTTATATCGTATTATCTATTTAAGTTGACTGTTTATTTCATCATTTAGGTTCTAATACCCCACATGATTTTCTTGTCCTATTTTTGGAGCTGTTTTAAACATCATTATAATTTTTTTATAAATAAAATGCACTCTTTGATGACACGATTTAGCAAGATATTTTATACAGGAATGCTATGCATACTTTCTTTATCAATAATAAGTTATTTATCGAGCATTTATTGGCTAAGAACATGAGTTCCAACAACAGAATTTAATCTTGTAGAGCCTTTTGATTTTTCTAATTTTAAAGCTTAAAAATAGAAAATTTAATATGATAAGTTCCAAGGCAATTTTAATCTTAAAGTTAAGCAGCTGAATAATTACAACAACTGGAATTTAAAATAAATCTTCTTTATTTTAGAAGCCAACTGGGTTGAGGATCAAAAAAGGTTTTTTAAAAAGCAATTAAATTACTCTTTGGGATGCAATTATGCCAAGAGAAAAATTAAGAGATTTTATAGTGACTAAAAAAGCATTTAAATATCCATTAGTGGATGTTAACAATAAATTAAGAGGCAAGAAAGTTACATTCAAACTTATAGCTGAGTTTGTACCTGTTTTCGGATGGATACATATGGTAATTTAATAAGAGATAAATTGGCTAATGGGATGTATTGCTTCCAAATGAATATACAAGAACTTATTAATAATATTTATAAATTTAATTTATTATTGATTTTGTAAAGTAATTATGTGTTTTTAAAGTAAATTAATTATGCTGAAAAAATCTTCTTCTCTAAAGTTAAAGCCTTGGTCTTAAAGTAGTTCGT
>ERZ724508.2023-NODE-2023-length-11079-cov-4.528937_pt1 | contig 11079 bp, 19 predicted proteins | sample MGYA00376041_ERZ724508 | MGnify/ENA primary metagenome ERZ724508 (study PRJEB28724, sample SAMN07190887) | wastewater metagenome | isolation source: effluent of sewage treatment plant in Hong Hong | place: USA: Christiansburg, Virginia | collected 2016-03-01 ... | reverse complement strand
TATCCATTCCAATGGAGTTTGCCGTAACAGCTGCTTATTCGGGTTCTTTCTGGCGTGATCGAGGAACGTTTTATAGAGAAATCTCTAGCTCTTGGGTAACTGGAACTTTTTGAGATATGCCCTCCCTGTTGAGTAGACGGACAAGCAACCGATATCGGGTTCTTGCCGAATCCAATCGCATTTTGCGTATACAACGTACTTTCCCTTCGGAAGATTATCGATTGCAAGATTGCAGTCGACACCTTACCGAGTCGAGGCAGAGCCAGTATACTTAAACTCATGTCCCTTGTACCCTTCTTAGTACTTCGAGGCAACCAAAGTGAGTCTTGCCAAACCAACATCCTGATGCTCAATCGGAAATGCATTTAGCCCCTGCTGACTGAGCGTTATTGTTATGCTCGCCTCTTCCAGCAAGTCGATTTCAAAGTAGAGCCCTCGCTTTCGACTAAACATCGTTTCCTCGTAAAGATAGTTGGAGCCATCCTGCAGTGCACAAACAAAGAGGGTATCGAAGAATGTTACGGTATCCTCCCACTTTACGAAGAAGGTCTCATTGTCTTCTGCTTTGTAGCCCAGTTCCTGCAGGTAGGTTGGCGGCAGCTTATTCCAGAAACTATAGTCTTTGTGAGAAGCAGTTCCGTTCCACACTAAGTTAGAAAAAGGGTTGCGACATTTTAGTATTCGTTATGGCTGGTCAAATACGCCGACCTACGATAGTATTGGACTGTACAATGGTGTAAGAGAATCCAGGGAACAGTCCCCACTTGGTCAGTTCAAGCTATTGTCGTCGAGAATGAATACACATGAGATGACCACGACGATAACCATGTAGGAGTTTCACCCAGATAGCATCGTTGCCCTCTCTTCCCTCGCTCAGCATGATAGAGGTAGTAGGTGCCCCTGTAACTGCGTGGATCACTTCAGAGGGTGATTAATCTGCAATTACAAATCGTGGTACTGAGTAGCAAAGAATAGGAGCCATAAAGCTTTGCCAGACACTTTGTTAGGATAAGCATCCACACCTCTGATCGTTTGGTTGCTTGAATAAAGAGAGGACGGCTGTTTTGGTCACACGGCAAAAAATCATCTGCCATGACTTCTTGTGTGATGCCACTGAGCGTCAATCTGGCCATGTACATCCCATAAGTGTTGACCGTGAGGGCTGCGAATGCGGATTTGAGAACATAAGGTACTTCCATAAGAGCTGCAAAGGAACTTAGCAGGTTCATCGGACAGCTCTCCAACAACTGTGAAGAAACGAGATCCCTTGAATTGAACTGCTTATTGACGATAAACTCTGCATTGGATGTGACTTCGGTAAGCCGCTTCCAATAGGTTCTGCCGGCTCTGTCTATTGTGCCAAGTGACTTATCGTTTGGGAGAAATTAAGGGTCTGTCCATTTGCAGATGAGCTGAGTGTACTGCTCTAATAGCTGAGCATACTCAGATTTCTTGAGTTTCCTTACAAAGACTGAGGGCCGTTCGTATAGCCTGCATAGAACATTATCGGTAGCGTTACCGCTCTATACCAACTGCATGCATTCTTCTGGTTGTTAGCTTCGAAGCTGGTAGATAGGGTTTATGAGGGGTGCCACACCATTTGAATTTAAACTGCCAAGCTTCGTGGCTAACCCCTATGATCGCGAATGATGCTGGGATGACCGAAGCGCCACAGGTCGATGTCGCTCACTGTTGACGTGGTTTGGTTTAACGAACGACTCATACACTGTCTGCCTCGTATTTGGTTCGCTGCTGAACAGACTGCACAGCTGTTCTATCATTGAATTACATACATTATAAGTAGATCAGGCGCGGAGCTACTAGGTCTCAAAGACAAAGTCTCGGCACTTCTCAAGAAGTGCTTGAAAGGTCTGTTACTTTTCGTCGTCGGTCTGTAACCTTGGTTGGAATACTGCCTTGATGTCTCCCTTACCCCGCTCCATAAAGTCAAACATGTGTTTGTAAGCTGTCATGCACCTTAGCAAGGCCAGCTGAAGGGCTCCATTCTCGCTATGTGCTTCCACTAGCTCTAAGTAATAGCCAACATTGAAGTAATGCGTATTGAGCTCTATCTTGATACGTCGAGGTAGCGACTCCGGAAGCTTCAGGATGTAGGCCTTGAGGCTATCACCAATCTCCTATAGTTTTTAAGCTTCCTACTGAATGGCTTGAATCCATGAATGGGGAAGCGGTTCTTTCATTCGAACTGTTGGCCAATACATGGAATCACTCATAAGATCGCTTTGATAGCAGTAGATAAGCTTATACAGCATGTAGCTCAATAGCAGTCCTTGTTTCTCACCGGTAAGGGTGTTTAAGCAGGTCTCAAATGTATGCAACATAAGTTAAAGGTTACCACGATGAAACCGTAGCAAGCTTTGTTGCTCTTGCTGTCTCTTCTGGCGTTCCTCTTGGTCAGGGGAAAGCAACCGCTGTGGGCTTTGCTGTGGAGACAAAACTCTTTTTGGTAGGGGACTGCGATTTCGACTAAGTGTACTCCGAGTGCACGGTAAGGGGTATTCGCAGAGCTCTTTAGGCGTTATTCTCTTTAGCACATCTATTTATAGCATCCTCTTCAGCAAGGCTTGAACTGGTTGGGTTACTGAATTTACTTGCAGCGGCATTTTAAGCTCTTCATTTTCGACTTGTTGCAATAGTCCACCGATGGTACCCTTGTCAAAGGGTGGTCTTCCAAACAACATCTCGTAGAGGATAACTCCAAGTGACCAGACATCAGCCCGAGCATCATATTTCTTACCACGGAGTACCTCAGGCGCCATATACATTGGAGAACCAATCAAGGTATTCGTCATTTGCCCTGGTTGGAGGAGTTCCTTGCAAAACCCAAAGTCTGCAACCTTAACGGTTGAATCGCTGAATAGGACGTTGGCTGGTTTCAGGTCGCGATGAAGAATGTTTTCTTTTACCAATACTCGAAACGCTTCAAGCATCTGCCCAAAGATATCTAAAGCCTCCCCTTCCGGTAGAAACTTTCGTTTTTCCAATAGCTGTGCCAGCGTCCCACCGTTGCAGTATTCGTACACAAGGTAGTAGTTGCTGGAGGTCCGTAGCATCTCCACGAAACTGATAATGTGGGGGCACTTGACCCTTCCAAGCACACTGATCTCGCTGTTGGTGAGTTCCTCCAACCTGGGCGTTGTGCGGTACCGACTGATGGTGGTAACCTTGATAGCGAACGTTTGGTTCTTGGTCAGGTGAGTTGCTAGGTACACGGTACCGTATTGGCCAGCTCCCAGCTTTTCCTGTAGCAAGTACTGATCAACTTTCTTGTTCATACAACCAAGTTCGGATATTAAAATTGTAGATAGCTACGACGGTAATTACAGAATGGCTTCAAGACGAAATAGATTTCATTTTTCATCATCTTCGCTAATCTGCGGCTTGGGATCAGTTGGGGGCTCGGGTTTCTTCTCCTTCTTGTTTTTCTTGCGGTGCTCATCTGCGATTTTTTGCTTCTGCCGCAGAGTTGTTTCATCGCGCAGATGAAAAACGGAACGGAACTTTTTGGAGGCGATGTCTTCGAGGAGCTTCTTGGAAAGTTCGTCTTAGGGAAGTGCTGTCTTCACGTACTCCACCATCGCAGCTTCTGAAGTCTCAATTTTAAATGTGTCGCTGCGTAGAGCCTCCACAAGCCTTACAAATTTTTCCTTGGAAAGTTTCCCACTGAGGATCTTTTAGATGCTTTCATTTGGGAGATTCTTGAGGGAGGCCAACGAGAAACAATTCTCCATTTTGAGACAGTTGTTTGCTTCTGCACAGTTGATGGCTTCCAGCCAATGTTCAATCAAAATGTTTTCTTCAGTCTCAAGCAGTTCCTGGATGTTTTGGATGATTTTGTACGGGTGCTTCTTATATTTTACAAGGAAGCCTTGTAGTTGCGACATGGAGAATGTCTTTTCGGGAACTAGCTCGCCAAATTTCTTTGCTAGTTCTTCGACTCCAAAGAATCGCATAAACAGTCTTTCCATCTGGCTCTTCGATGAAAGGGTCAGCTCGAACATAGCATCGGTCCTACCCGGTCGAAGCAGAGCTGGATCCAGCCGTTCCTTGTGATTGGTTGTCATAATGATGACTCTTCCCTACTGGCTTCGAACACCGTCAAGTGCGTTGAGAAATCCCGAGTAGGTCAAGCGGTTGGCGTGTTCTTTGTTCTTTCTACCCTCGAACATGGCGTCGACATCTTCCAATAAGATCACCGATTTCTTCGGTGCATTATTTAGCAGACTGTTAAAGGTGTAGTCCGTCATATTATCGCTGACGTTGATGAAGCAAATGGAGTGTTTCATATGGCCGGCAAGCGCTTGCGTGAACGATGATTTTCCGGTACCTGGTGGACCATAGAGTAAGTAAGATCTGCGGTAAGGCACCCCCATCTTCTTGTACCACTCTTCGCTATCAATGAACTCTTTGAGATCCTCCAGTACTTGCTCGGAAATCTACTTGTCAAGGATGACACTGTCCATAGTGCGACAACGCTTGTTCTTAGACTTTACCCAAGCTCCACCTGAGTTCTCGTAGATCATCATGTCATCAGGGTTGCTCTATCCGAACCCGGCGATTGCCAGCTTGATGAACTCCTTAATTGGCTCAGCATCAGCTCCCTCACATTCGATCTTGACTGACTTCAGGAAATCAATTTTTCTAGTATTGGTTGTGAGGTAAACCTGCTCACTGCGATAGTAGGTGATCCAAAACTTGCGGCCTTGAAACTCGAATGGATAGGATCCGTTTTCGGGACTGAACATCAAGTCAGGAACGACTTTGAGTCGATTGCCATAAGGGTCGACCCCTTTCTCATCCTGGTAAGGGCTGATATAGGCTCGCAGGTGAGGGCATTGAAGCTTGAGCAACTCCTTCTTCTGCAAGCAGTACTCCAGCACCTTGATGGCATCATCTTCATTGGTCAGGCTAACTGACGCTCGGGTTGGATTTACCTTCTCCATTTATATCGTTTTGCAGAATTGATCGACGATTTTATAGGAGAATCATCTGGCATATTCTGGTCGTTCGCGCTTTGATTAAGTAGTCGAATATTCGAGTGCTGAAGATCATCCGTGATCCTTTTACCGACATGACAATAAAAACCTTGCTCAACTATGACTCATTGTTCACAAGTTGGAGCAGAGTTATTGCTCTAATTTTCTTTTACTGTTATAAATTATTCGATGTTGATCACTTCAAGCGTTTGGGTACATTCCTGAGAAGCACACGTTGCAGGTATTGTTCCCGTTAATAGCGCTCAGTCGAATGTAGCCTCTCTCTCCCCAGCCGGTGCCCCAGGAGTTCTTGATCTTCCAGTTGAACCTATTTACTCCCACCAAGAGAACACCATGGTTTGGTTCCATGGTGCAGTTACTCAATGTGCCGTTCTTGTAGTACTGCCAGTTGCTTGCATCGACTCCAACAGCCACTGGTCGCCCAGCGACTGCTGAGGCGAGTGCCTTACAGTCGCCATCAGGTACTTGAGTATAGCCAGAGATCTTGAAACTACCTTTCTTTATCTGGCAAGAGGGGTTCGTTTGGCCTTTGTAGGGGTAGGCTGCTTCATAGGCAAGGCCAACGTCCTTCACATAGTTAAAGGCGTTGATCATGTCGCCGCCATTGCAACCTAGATTGCCATAAGAACCTGAACAGTCAACAACTTGCTGTTCTGAAAGATCGGCTCCGTATGTTCCATTGACCAAGTAGCTCAACGATTCGATTGCGCCAACAGCAGCGAAGGCGTAGCAGGCTCCACAGTTTGCTTGATCCTTGACAGGAGTTACAACATTACGGACTGTCGTCCAGTCAATCGAAACGTGTGTCCAACTATTGGTAACTGAAGGCAACTTAGCGCCTATGGATGCAATAGCGCTGTTTCGAATCGATTTACCGTTGGCCTGAAGCCTTTTGGCTTCGTGAATTTTCTGGCGAGAAACTCCTTCTGGTAGTACGACGAACTAAAGAGGTTGGATTTGGAGGAACATCATGGAGAACTCCTTGCGGGTGAGGAAGGTGAACCTATTTACCCCTTCGAAGTAGGTCTTCGTGCAATCGAGATTGTGTCCGCGGATATGTGCCAGGTTGGCCGCAAAGACCAACTTACGGTAGCAGTCTTCCTCCTCTGTGAATTTGAGGGAGTATTGTTCCTTGTAATCCTCATAGCTTGGTTCCTCTTCTTCATAAGCAACCACAACCAGGGACACCAAAGCAAGCACCAACAAGCTAATCAATTTCGCCATGAATTTATGATACGAATATATGACATTTGACCACGTTTAATTGAGAGGAAAACATATAAGGGTTTCACTGTAGTGTTCAATTTTACTGTGGGGTGGATAAGGCAATCAAAAAAGCTGGCGTAACGTCACAGCTGATGCTGGGGAATATTTGTAAAGAGCAGGGTATGGAGTATCGACAGAAAGGAATCAATAACTGGCCATACCTGCTCTCAAAGTTTATTCTGTTCTCAAACAATGTTTCATGCTGGGGCAGAAAGATGAAGCAGATGCGAAAATGCTCTTACTATGCTGGAGCAGCTTGGCCAACTCGAGTGGCGAGACCAGTCGAAATTACTCTTTGGTCTGTGTTGTGAAGCGACTCCCTCCCCGGCATGAAGTTGAGCCAAAAGAACTCACAGTGGATGTGAACAGTGAGTGCATCGGCAATTGCCTTCAATTATGGATGACCCTAATTCTTTGATAGGGCAGAGTCTTTCGATAGTGGCTTATACCATCAGCATCAGAGAAAGAAGGCACTGTCTGGCGACTGAGAATTTTTCCTGGGAAGCATAATCCTCCTGAGATGAGCTTTTAACTTGATCTCCATGAATATTTTCAGTGTGCGGACTCCGACTCATCCAGTGGGTCCTCAACGACCTGGCAGCTCTCAACAACACCGATCCCAACGGAGACTTCAGCGACAGCCTCTGCAAATGCCGCATCGTAGCAATCGAACACTTTATTACCTTCGTGAGGGTCCGGCTCGTCATCCAGCCTCGGGTAGGCTGCTTCAACCAACTGGTCTCCCAGCCTTCGCTCTATTGGCAATAGGTTCCATTCAATAGCATCCTTAACTTCAATGATCGCTGACCTTCCCATCCCAATCGACCTCCTCACCAAAAAGTTTGCTATTCCCAAGGAAACGGGCCAACTCCCAAACAGCATCTCCTTCGCCATCAAACGCATAAAATCCTTGATCTACGTTGCGTTACGGATTTGTCTTATACGAGGAGCCAAATGTACCCATACTTACAATGAATGAGCTCAAAGCAGAAGCCATTGCTTTAAAATTTGAATGACCTAATTTCTCCGGCGAAGCGGCGTCTTTCCATAGTTGCTGGTCCCCAGCGCATGAAATTCTACAAGCCATGGTCTTGGGAGATGCCAACTAAACTCACCCTCACTTCCATAAAATCTATCGTTGCTCAAATAAGAGATAACTGTATGATGGATGACTTGTAATATTATGGAACCAACGAGAATATCTGATAGCCGCAACAAAGAAAAATTGCAACACTCTAGAGAAATGCATCAACATCAACACATCAGCATAAAGTTCTGGTTCTGTCTTTTTGTACTGGTCTTGCTACTGAACGTAACCTTCGCTCAGCAGGCTCAACAGGGGGTGTATGTCTGCGACCGATATGCATACACTGACGGACCTCGAGGAAAGGCAAGGCATTGCAATTGCGCTCCCTACTTTAAGTGGCTCCCGGCAGGCAGGAATACAGAAGAGGGTTGCTACGTCCAGTGTGGCAAGGACGAGTTTAATGGCACCCCGACAGTTCCGCACTCAATTCGCGTTATCTCGTTCGAGGAATGCCTTTGCGAAGAGGGCTACGAATGGACAGTCCGGCATATCTACGTATCGTGTGAGCCCATCGCATCCGAGAGTGAGATCTGAGAGCCGGTCGTCGCTGATTCTTCCAACAAAGACCCTCTATGATAGTCTGGAACCTCTCAGCGGATTTCCCCAGCCTCTCAGCGTAACAACCTTGGCTATTGTTTGGGTTTTACTGATTAAGCTTGTTTGACTTAACTCTTGCTGTGCTCATTTGCATCGATGCATTTCATGCCAGTTCTTCGGGAAGCAACGACGCTCATTTTCCATTCTCGGATGTCGCTCCCTGTGCCGTTTTCCATTTGCTAGAAATCAGATAATGCAATCAGTCCCACTCGCCGATCGTACTATTGATACTTCAAATACACGAAGAACAGGCAGGCCTTCTCAGTGAACCGCGATAGAGTGTACGCCACAGATAACCATCTGGTTGGTATTTCCCATTCGTTCAGATTGTTGCAGACTCGAACTATTGTTCCGAACTTTATCAGTTGAGTTGGTCAACGAATTCAACATCGGCCTCTTCGATTATGCTCTCCAATCTTCGCGGAGTTTACAAGGGTTCCAAGTGTTCTATGCTTACTGCTCGGGGTTTTCTTTTGAGACCGCTCGCCATATTACTATCAAAAATTCGTTCGAGGGCAGATGAATCCCCAATTCAGTTTCCTTTCCGTCAGATTCCCATTCTCAAGTGGAGTAAACTAGCACATCTCAGAAAGCCTGCATTGGGATATGAAGCACCCATCGAAACCAACAGGGAGAAGAGAAAAGAAACTATTATTTGATTATTTGGCTGAATCAGAGAATATTCACTCAAATGACAGCTGCTAATAGGCCATTTAAGTGTCATGACCAGAGCGGTCAATGATTAGTGCAAATGAAGTGTAGCATCTTGCTCTTAGCAGTGATCATGGCTGTCACTTTCGGGCAGACCTGGATGACCATGGAGGAAGCCATTATGTCCTCGTGCAGCAGCAATGTGGCCTGCATTCAGAGTAGCCCACCTCCAGTCGATGGACCCCAATTCGCCTACATGACGAACACCAATGGAACCATAAACACGAAGGAGTCGAAAATATTATAGGAATAGCTCGGAGAGATCATCATCTGCCCTACTGCCTGGAACCCCAAGACAGGCATCAAGATCTGCCAACTCTCAGGCACCAAGGTCTTCAAGAGCTGCACATCCAGAACAGTGAACCTTGAGTCGATACAGTTGCCTTCAGACCCATGCCCGCCTGCTGCCCAATCGTAGTGTGATCCCATCAATCAGCAACCATTGTTAGAATTCTTTTCCGGTGTTTAGATGCCAATCACTTTGAATTCGACTAATTTTCAAGACAGTGTCGCAGATTTCCGACGATTCTCAGTCTGAATTCCGGAATAGCTGCGGAGTCGCGAGATCTTTTATCGGAGGATTCGGACATTGTTTCCTGCCAATTTCAGCAATTGTTTCGTTGAAGACAGTGGGCGCGGAGTGTTGGTGGAACCCTGGATTCTTTCGGCCCGTGGACAAGACATCCAAATCCTCTTTGTTAATTAATGGCCGTTATGGTCCGCTCTTCTATCCATAATTAGATCGATCCTGTTAGTTATGCAGGCCACTCTGGTATTACCGATACTTATGTTCGTCCGAAACAGCGTTCTTCCGAACCTGCTTGCAGATGAAGTCGAGCACCCACACGAAGTCATCCTTCCCGAGAATAGCGAGCAGGATAGGTTCTGCCACAACAACAACCTACTCTTCGCCGATGAATACATCGGCTCCGGCGCTTACGATCGGAGCGCGAACACTTCGCAACAGTCATCCACCAAACTCATGAACGAACCGATTGCCGAAGCATGCGAGATATCTGCTCGACCTGAATGTCGCATCTGCCTTGACGATGGTGGCGATATGATAAGCCCTTGTCGTTGCGCAGGCTCGAGCCGTCACGTACATCATTAATGTCTTCGCCTTTGGCTTTTCAAAAGAGCAGCAGTATCGGGTCTATCCTTATCACATCAGCGTTGTGAGATGTGTAAGCATCTCTTCAACTACCGGGTATTCCGCCAGCGCCGCTGCGGTACAGAAAAGGCTGTAAACAGATTGCGAAGTGACTTGTTCAGCTACGCAGTGAAGATGATTATAGCGGTGGTGATGCTCACCGCACTCTCACTGATCTGCTGGCAGGTAGCCATTGTCTGATTTAGTTAGGAAAGCAATCGTTTAGCAGCGGGATCACTCCACTCGCAATAATCCTAATCATCGGTACTTTCGTGGCGGGTGTTGTCGGCATCGCTCTAATCGCTAACATCTTTGGGAGTCTGTTCTTCGTTGAGGACTTAGAGGTGGGCCGAATCCAATCGATCGAGAATACTTTACTCTGATTTTCTTAGTTTGAATAGTTTACGAATAAGCTAAGCTATTACAGAAGTAGCTCAAAACGCACTGTTGGTTCGGCAGCTGTATAATCATATTGGTCGAACGGATGGCTGAACCGGCGGTCAGAAACCATCTCATCAAGGAAGACAATATCGATCTCAGTACCTTTAGAATGCTGAATCCCAATCTCAAGGGGCTCAGCCTGGTGAATTGTAGCTGCTTCGACTGGACGATCGTCATCGATCGGGTTGCTGCATACAGCTGTATTGAATAGCTGGTTCTGGTGGGATGTAACATCTTCAATCACGAACTCAAGTCATTGGTCAAGATGGAGAATCTTCTGAGGCTCAAGTTGGGTACAGCTAGGCTTACGCAGACACCAATCGCATAACGCATGCTGAGCTGAGGGAGCTGGAGGTGTTGGACACCCTCCGCCAACTGACCATCGGTACAGTCGACATCCATTTAGTGAACAACCCCATCAACGAAACCGACAGCAGCAATTAGATAGTCCGCATGGTCTCCAAACTGTAGGTCCTCGAGAGCCTCTGTATCCCGCTGCCCAACATCTTGTAGATTGACTCTGGTAGCTGTTAAGTTAAAGTAGGTCCTAATAAATTGAACGCCAAGAGCATCCGCCTGTTGATTCAGAACACAGAGAATATTGAGGAGCTTATATTCAGTAACTTGTCGCTTACCAACAGATGGGAGTATGGAGTTCTGCAAAGTAATGCAGTCGATGACAGAAGCTCTCAAACGACTAACTTTGCTTAAGCTTAGTATCCAACAAAGTTACGTAGATGGAGCAAAGATGTCGGAGCCTGCTTTAGAAGCCATCAGCAAACTGAGGCAGCTGAGGAAACTGTGGCTAA
>ERZ724508.2021-NODE-2021-length-11082-cov-6.324023_pt1 | contig 11082 bp, 5 predicted proteins | sample MGYA00376041_ERZ724508 | MGnify/ENA primary metagenome ERZ724508 (study PRJEB28724, sample SAMN07190887) | wastewater metagenome | isolation source: effluent of sewage treatment plant in Hong Hong | place: USA: Christiansburg, Virginia | collected 2016-03-01 ... | reverse complement strand
TATGCTCAACGTTTGTTAGATGGATTAGATACTTTAGATTGGACAGAAAGTTTAAAAGAAGCGCAACGTAATTGGATTGGAAAATCAGAAGGAACAAGTTTAAAGTTCAAGGTTCAGCCCTTCGGCTCCGCTCAGGGTGACAAATGGATAGAAGTATTTACTACTCGTCCTGATACCATGTTTGGCGTGTCCTTTGTAACACTAGCGCCAGAGCATGAATTAGTAGAAAGTTTAACCACAGCAGATAACAAAGCAGCGGTTGAAGCTTATGTGACTCAAGCAAAAAATAGAAGCGAGCGTGAGCGTCAGGCTGACATCAATAAAATTACGGGTGTGTTTACGGGTTCTTATGTAGAACATCCTTTCACAGGAAAACAAGTTCCTATTTGGATTGGCGATTATGTTTTAGCAGGTTACGGAACAGGCGCAGTAATGGCAGTGCCAGCGCATGATAGCAGAGATTATAGTTTTGCCAAACATTTTGGTTTACCAATTTTAGAAGTAGTAGCGGGTGGGGATTTAGAAAAAGAATCGTACGATGCGAAAGAAGGAAAGTTAATTAACTCAGATTTTTTAAATGGATTAGAAGTTAAAGAAGCGATTAAAAAAGCCATTGCCGCCATTGAAACAAAAGGCATCGGAAAAGGAAAAGTGAATTTCCGTTTACGTGATGCGGTGTTTGGCAGACAACGTTATTGGGGAGAACCAATTCCGGTGTATTACAAAAATGATATTCCTTACGCTTTAAATGAAAACGAATTACCATTAGTATTACCAGAAGTAGATAAATATTTGCCTACCGAAGATGGCGAACCACCATTGGCGAGAGCCGCTTCTTCATGGAAACATGAAGGCAAATACGATTACGAACATAGCACCATGCCGGGTTGGGCAGGAAGCTCGTGGTATTTTTTACGTTACATGGACTCTACTAACGCTTCGGTGTTTGCGGATAAAAAATTAGCAGATTATTGGCAACAGGTAGATTTATACATTGGTGGTAGCGAACATGCGACAGGGCATTTATTATACGTGCGCTTTTGGACGAAATTTTTAAAAGACCTTGGATACATTGCGATTGATGAACCAGCTAAGAAGTTGATTAATCAAGGGATGATACAGGGAACTTCAGAAATGATTTGTAATACATATATGACTCATCCCCGTTTTGGAGGAACAGATGAAGAATGGGAAGAAGAATTAAAACACCCTGAACGCAATAATCATTTTGTTAGCTATGATGCATTTGAAATATTTGATTCTGAATATTCTGGATTGCCCGCTCCTTCTATAGAAAGAAATGTTGATATATCATTAACAAAAAATTCTGAATTAGATATTGAAGCATTTATTAAATGGCGCCCTGAATTTTCTAAATATACTTTTGTTTGTCAAGGCGGGAATTGGAAAGAAGGTGTTTTTACAAGAAAACGTGAAGGCTCAGATGTTTTTAAAACAAAGCCAGTCGTAGAAAAAATGTCTAAATCAAAATGGAACGTAGTTACCCCAGATGACATTGCAGAAAAATTTGGTTCAGATACTTTACGTTTATACGAAATGTTTTTAGGTCCATTAGAGCAAAGTAAACCTTGGAATACCAATGGTATTACAGGGGTTCATGGTTTCTTAAAAAAATTGTGGCGCTTATTTTACTCCCCTCTCCCTGTGGGAGAGGGCCAGGGTGAGGGCATTAACGTAGTTAATGACGAACCAACTAAAGGCGAATTAAAAACCTTACATAAAACCATCAAAAAAATTACAGAAGACATTGAGCGTTTTTCTTTCAATACGTCTATCAGTAATTTTATGATTTGCGTAAACGAATTAACAGACGCAAAATGTAATAAGCGTTCAATCCTTGAACCTTTATTAATTTGTTTATCGCCTTACGCGCCTCACATTGCAGAAGAGTTATGGAAACAGTTAGGCCATACCGAAAGTATATCAACAGCGGCATTCCCTGATTTTAATGAAGCCTTTTTAGTAGATGATAATGTAAACTATCCAGTATCATTTAATGGTAAAGTTAAATTTACATTAGAATTAGCTGCTACTTTAACAGCTCCAGAAGTGGAAGCGATTGTAAGAGCCAACGAGCAAACTGCTAAATACTTAGATGGCAAAGAACCTAAAAAAGTCATCGTGGTTCATAAGAAGATTGTGAACATGGTGGTTTAAACGTTTTAGAAAAACATTCAAAATAAAAGTCCTGAGATTAAAAATTCCAGGACTTTTATTTTTAGAAAAAAGTAGTATATTGAAACCTTAAACGTACTATAGCAAAAAAATGATTTTTGGAAACTTAATAAACCTTGGCGTAAAATCAGAAATGGAATTTTACCAAAAACGCGAGGCAAGAATTGTTAATTTATTTGCATTAATAACATTGCTTGGTTTATTAATTGGCGTTTCCTCTGTGATTTTTATTAGTGGAGACTATGTGATTTCAACCGTGTTATTTACAACGCTCACTTCATTAACTATTCTGTTTTTAAATTATAAATTATATCACAATGCGGCTACTTACCTTTTTGTAATAACCATAAATGTTACCATTTTTATTTTAAATCAACAATACATTGATAGCGTGGGTAATTACTTATACTACTTTCCCGTTATATTTTGCGTGGCTTTAATCCATAATCCTGTAAAATCAAATGCCAGAACCGCTATTTTCTTTTCGATTGTATTAGTAAGCTTTTTATGTTCGCGTTTAATTGATATTCCTTATTTAAAAAATACAACTATTACTGAAGCCGATAATGCGGCCTTATTAACTTATAATAGTGTGTTAGCGTTTTTTGTCACTTTAATTTTGGTGTTTTTAGTAGTGAGGCTTATTAATCGCCAAAATAACGAAGCCTTAACGCTTCTTCACAAAGAACAAGAAGCACAAAAAATAATTTCTCAATCCTTAAAAGAAAAAGAAACGTTATTAGCAGAAATACAACATCGCGTTAAAAATAATTTAGCCATTATTACTGGTTTATTAAATCTTCAAACCGAAAAAGCACCTTGCGAAGAATCTAAACAACTGATGATTGAATCACGAAACAGAGTGATGAGTATTTCGATGGTACACGAACGCTTGTATAAAAAAGATAACTTATCAAAAATTAATTTGAAATTGTATTTATTTGAATTAGTTCAAGAGTTGATAAAGAGTTTTCCTATTACTTCGAAACAGATAGAAATCATTGAAGAACTAGAAGTCATTGAATTGGAAATAACAAAAGCTGTTCCGATTGGTTTAATTGTAAATGAAGCCATCACCAATTCATTGAAACATGCCTTTCATCAAGGCCATCAAAACCCAAGTATTAAAATCAAAATGCAATTAATTTTTGATAGAATACAAATTTGTATCATGGATAACGGTAGTGGCTTTACTGATACTTCCAATAGAAAAGAAACTGCTCTTGGATTGTCTTTAATCGAGTCCTTATCTGATCAGATTGATGCACAAGTTGTTTTTAAAAACGAAGATGGAGCGTGTGTAAGTTTGGTGTTTCCTACCTAATTTTTTAATCTACATTATTGTGAACTAACACTATTTTTATATATTTATATATAAATCTAAACTCTTAATCATCACACACCAAAAATTATGAAAAAAATCATTTGTTTACTAGCCATTAATTTTTGGTTCAGTTCTGCTTATTCGCAAGCTACTCATGAAGATTCTGTTGCTATGTATCAAGAAGTCATGAATCATTATTTAGATTCCATGAATGCAACCTTTAAATATCAAACAGGGAAAATAACCTTAGATGGGGGCTTTGCAACAATAGATATTCCAAAAGGATTACGATTTTTAGACGCCGCTCAATCAAAAACAGTGTTAGTAGATTTATGGGGAAATCCTAATGCGAATGGCATTATTGGTATGTTGTTCCCAGAAAAATATACGCCTTTAGATGAAAACTCATGGGCATTCACCATTAGTTTTGATGAAATGGGTTATGTGGAAGATGATGATGCAGAAGATATGGACTATGCAGAACTATTAACTACCATGAAAAAAGAAACATCAGAATCAAATACTGAACGAATCAAAGAAGGTTATGATAAAATCGAACTAATTAATTGGGCCTCTACACCATTTTATGATAAAGACAGAAAAGTTTTGCATTGGGCTAAAGAATTTAAATTTGGTGAAGCCACCGACAACACATTAAACTATGATGTGAGAATTTTAGGAAGAAAAGGTGTTTTATCCATGAATGCCGTTGGAAAAATGTCGTCGCTAACAGAAGTAAAACCTGTTATTAATTACTTGTTATCCTCTGTAAAATTTACTCCAGGAAATCAATACTCGGATTACGATTCAAGTGTTGATGAAGTAGCCGCATGGTCTATCGGTGGATTAGTGGCAGGTAAGGTTTTAGCAAAAGTGGGTTTATGGGCTTTGTTTGCAAAGTATATTAAGTTAATTTTTATTGCAGTAGCCGCTGCGTTTGGTGGGATTTGGAAATGGATTAAGAATCGTAAAGATAAAAATCAGGATATGGACAACAACATGCCCGTTACTAAAACATAAAAAATAAACTGTAGCAACTAAAAATAAAAGCAGAAAAACTTTAGGTCTTTCTGCTTTTATCATTTAAAGAAATTACTCTTCTGATTTATTTTTTAATTGCATTAATAAAGCATATGCGCCCTTTGTTACAATAGAAGCATTCAACATATCTTTGCCATCTAATGTGGTGATTTCCGAAAAACCATTTTCAGTAACACCTTTCTTTACTTCAACTATTTCAAATTGTCGATTTCCCTTTTCTACAAAAACATAATCTTTCCCTTCATGGCTTACAATAGCATCTTCATTAATAGACAAAGCGTTTTGTAACTTAATCTCCACCTCAGCATTCATGTACATGCCTGGCAATAAAGTTTTATCGTAATCTTCAAAATGACAATGAACATCGGCGCTTCTATCTGCTGATAAATCCTGACTAATTAAAATAATTTCGCAAGGATGTTTTTTGTCGGGTTGATTATTATTAAAGGCTAATAGTTTTTGTCCGATAGATAATTTATCTAAATCTTTTTCAAACACTGCTAAATTCAAATGTATATCCTCTGGATTAATCAATTCAAATAATACATCGGATGGGTTAACATACTTTCCAATATTCACATTTACTTTTGATACAAAGCCGTCAATAGAAGAATAAACATTAATACTTCTTGATAAATTAGACTCATTTAAATTATCTGGATTAATATTAATCAATCTCAATTTTTCAGCTAAAGCACTTAACGAAATTCGTTGAGTTTTATAATCCATTTCGGTTTGCTGAAATACTTTATCGCTGCTAGCTTTACTTTGGTTTAATTCTTTTTGGCGATTGTACTCGTTTTCGGCATAACTTAATTTTGATTTTACTGTTAAATACTCTTGCTGCAATTGAATGTATTGTTGGTCTTCCATCGTTGCCAACACTTCTCCTTTTTTAACGTGCATGCCTGGCAATAATTTAGTGGACTTCAAAAAGCCTCCAAAAGGTGTGCTTACCGAAACCATATTTTGCGGCGGCACATCAATTTTTCCATTCAGTTTTAAAACCGTAGAGATTTCTCTCTTCTCTAGTTTTCCTGTGACAATGTTAGCACTTTTATATTGTGCTTCGTTTAAAGTTACCGTAGTTTCTATAGCAGCTACAGTTTCCGTTTCTTCGCTTTTAGCGCCTCCACAAGAAGCTACTATAAGTGAAATCATCAATATGACAAATATATTTTTCATTTTAGTAAGGTTATTTAGTGATTAAGTAATTAATTTGAATAATAGTTTCATTGTAGCTTTTAACAGCATCCATGTAATTAGACTGAAGATTGATGGCTTGATTAGTCAGCATCACCCAATCGAGGTAATCAATTTCGCCATTGCTAAATTGCTTATTGGCTGTTTCAAAAATCAATTGCGCATTTTTTAATCCGGTGTTTTCAAAATAAGTAAGCGCTATAGTATTGGCTTGATGTTGCATTAGTAAGCTTTGATATTGATTTTGCAAAGCATTTTTTTCAAGCTGATACAAGTTCTCCGAAATAGATTGATTAATTTTTGCTGCATTCATTTTTGCTTTTTGAGCTCCAAAAAATAAAGGAATTCCTAATCCTAATTGCACCGATTGAAATCTAGTAGATGACGTGTAGGTTTTATTATCTGAGCCCGAACCTTGCATCGTCATATTATAATAACCAATATTAAAGTCTGGTAACAACTTAGACCTCTCTAATTTTCTTGAAATCATAGAAATCTTTTTTTGTTGCTCCATTATCTTCAATAAGGGGTGCTGATTAATAACCGTGTTATCAGCGTTTACATCTAAGTTTAATTTTAAATCCGTTTCTGTTGGCACAAAATCAGTTAGGGTATTTAATAATAACTTAAATTGTAATTTAGCAATATCAATATCTTGCTGCAATTGTTTTAATTGAATAGCAATGGTTCCCCGCTGTGATTCGGCAGTTGCCTTTTCCAACACATTGCTCTCTCCTTTATTAAAACGCATCGTTGCTTTTTCTAAAAAATTAGCATACATGCTATCATTTTTTAACAGTAATTTTTCTTTTTGTTTTAGATATAAAAACAAATAAAACGATTGCCGCACCATTTTTTTAGTTTCCGCTTCCTTTATGGTCACATTCAATAATGAAGAATTCCACTCTTCATTTAACAGTTGCTTTTGATTGATATAAACGGTTGGGAAGTTAAACGACTGTGATGCACCAAAACGATTGTCGTTATAATAACTATTAATTTGTCCGTATTCGCCAACTATATTTGCTTGCGGTATCGAAGCAGAAGTCTTAATTATTTTTTTCTGATACTCCGCTTTCAGTTTCTCGTTTTTAACACTCAAATTATTTTTAAGAGCTGTATCAATAGCAGCTTGCAAATTAATGGGGTTTTGTGCATTTGCATTAAACGACATGAATCCAAAAATTAAAATAACGGATGTTACTTTTGAGATGTTCTTTACTTTCATTTTAACACCACTTTCAAATAAAATATAAAGTATTGGCAAAACAAACAAGGTCAAAAAGGTTGCGATCATTAATCCACCAATTACAACGGTAGCTAAAGGTCGTTGAACCTCAGCCCCTGCCCCATTACTAATAGCCATTGGTAAAAACCCTAATGAAGCTACAAAGGCTGTCATCATCACTGGGCGTAAACGAACCTTAGTTCCCATCAATACAATGCGTTGTAAATTATTCATGCCTTCTTTTTTTAATCGGTTAAACTCTGCAATAAGCACAATACCATTTAGCACGGCAACTCCAAACAAAGCAATAAAGCCAACGCCTGCACTAATACTAAATGGCATGCCTCTTAATGCCAAAAAGAAAATACCGCCAATTGCAGATAAAGGAATTGCCGAGTAAATAAGCAAGCCTTGTTTCACAGAATTAAATGCAAAAAACAATAAAATAAAAATCATCACTAACGACACTGGAACAGCAATTAGTAATCGTTGTTTCGCTGCATTCAAGTTTTCAAAAGCACCACCATACGTCACATAATAACCGGCAGGAAATTTAATTTGATTCTCTACTTTTTGTTGTAGTTCGTTAACAATACTTTGTACATCTCTTCCTCTCACATTAAAGCCCACAACAATTCTTCGCTTAGCATCTTCACGTTGTATTTGATTTGGTCCGTTTTTAATACTCACTTCCGCTAATTGATATAAAGGAATTTGCGTGCCTTGAGGAGTAGGGACTAAAAGATCTTTAATGTCATCTAAATCTTTTCGCTTATCCGTATTTAAACGAACAACCACATCAAAGCGTTTTTCGCCTTCAAATAATTGTCCTGTGCTTTGTCCTGCAAAAGCAGTATTCACTACTTTATTAATGTCCGCAATATTTAAATGATATTGAGCAATAGCTGCTCGATTATACTCAATTAATATTTCGGGCATTCCAGTTACTGGTTCTACATATAAATTTTTAGCACCTTCTACTTGATTTGCAAGAGCACCTAACTTTTCGGCATAATCTGCAAGTGTATCTAAGTTCTCGCCAAATATTTTACATACCACATCTTGTTTAGCGCCTGTCATCAATTCGTTAAATCGCATTTGAACAGGAAACTGAAAACTAAAAGTGGTACCCAAAACAACTTCCAATTCTTTTCCCATTTTTTCGGCTAGTTCAGGAAATGTTTTTGCAGAAGTCCATTCTGATTTATCTTTTAAAATAATCATCATATCGCCCGCATCAATAGGCATTGGATCGGTTGGCACCTCACCGCTACCAATTTTCGTTACAATTTTTATGACTTCTGGGAATTTACTCTTTAAAATAGCAGATGCCTTTGTGGCACTTTCTATACTAGTTTTTAAATTACTTCCAGGTAATACTCTCATTTCTAAAGCAAAATCACCTTCTTCTAAGGCAGGAATAAATTCTCCACCTAAAAAAGTAAGTGTAACAATAGCGGAAACAAATAATACAATCACACTCGAAATAATAAGCTTAGGATAACGCAATACTTTTGCTAGAGTATGTTGATAGCCTTTTTCAACCCATATCATTAATTTATCAGAAATGTTGATTTTATGTTTTGTTTTTTTACTTAAAAATAAAGCGCTCATCATTGGAATGTAAGTGAGTGATAAAACAAAAGCACCCAATAATGCAAAGGCGACTGTTTGTGCCATAGGTTTAAACATTTTTCCTTCGATACCTTGTAATGTAAATATGGGAAGGTATACGACTAAAATTATCACTTGTCCAAACACCGCACTATTCATCATTTTGCTAGCGGATAAATTAACTTCATTATCCATCTGCTCTTGATTTAACTGTGTAATATGTTTAAATTTTTTGCCGTGTGTGAGTTGATGCATGACGGCCTCCACAATAATTACGGCGCCATCTACAATCAAACCAAAATCCAAAGCCCCTAGGCTCATTAAGTTTCCACTCACGCCAAAGGTGTTCATTAAAATAATGGCAAATAACATGGCTAAAGGAATAACGGAAGCAACTAATAAACCCGCTCTGAAGTTTCCTAAAAACAATACCAAGACAAAAATCACAATCAAAGCGCCTTCTAATAAATTTTGCTCAACTGTTCCAATGGCATTGTTCACCATTTTAGTTCTATCTAAAAACGGTTCGATGACAACACCTTCTGGTAATGATTTTTGAATTTGAACAACACGTTCTTTCACATTTTTAATCACATCGCTACTGTTGGCTCCTTTCAGCATCATCACTACCGCACCAGATACTTCGCCTTTATCATTATAACACATGGCGCCATAACGGGTAGCGTGGCCAATTTTAACTTCAGCTACATCTCTTATAAATAAAGGGTTTCCGCTGTCAGTCGCTTTAATTGATATATTTTCAATATCACTAATGCTACCTATTAAACCTTCACTTCTAATAAACAAAACGGTTGGACCTTTTTCAATATAGGTCCCTCCTGTGTTTTGATTATTAGTTTCTAATGCAGTAAATACATCATGAATAGTAATGTTATGCGATTGTAATTTATTTGGATCAATGGCAATTTCAAATTGTTTTAATTTACCGCCAAAACTACTTACCTCTGCCACGCCTTTTACACCCAATAATTGTCGTCGCACTAACCAATCTTGTATGGTACGTAATTCGGTTTCGTTATATTTTTTTTCGTACCCTTCTTTGGCTCTAACCACATATTGGTAAATTTCTCCTAAGCCAGTAGATACTGGTCCTAATTCGGGAGTACCAATACCTTGCGGTATTTGAGATTGTACATTTTGTAGGCGTTCCGCTACTTGTTGTCTTGCCCAATAAATATCAACGTCGTCTTCGAATACAATCGTCACTAAAGACAACCCAAAGCGCGAAAAACTTCTGATTTCTTTTAGTCCCGATATATTATTGTTCGCTTGTTCAATGGGAAAAGTAACCAATCGTTCAATATCTGTTGCGCCAAAAGATGGTGCTACGGTAATAACTTGAACTTGATTATTAGTGATATCTGGCACAGCATCAATAGGTAACTTAGTTACCTCATAAGTACCATAACCAATAAGGGCTATCACAAAAAGCCCAATGATGAGTTTATTCCTAATGGAAAAATCAATTATTTTATTTAGCATGTTTTTATTGTTAATGTTTATTTGATAGAACTAAATATCGAAAACAGATATACTCTAAGTATACATGAAATTCGAAAATCAAATGGTAATTAACAAGATTTAGGCGGCTGCCAAATAGAAGAAAGGAAAGAGGAACTTATAAAATCAATAGAATGAGTTTTATAAATTTTAGATTCAATAGGTGTTGATTTGATAACAAGACAGAAACTATTAAAGGCTACAAATCCTGAATTGATAATATTTCCATTATCATGATGTGCTTTAAAAGGCAACTTCGAATGTTCACCGCCATCATCTGAATTAGAATAATGCAATACCAAAAAATCCAAAAACGTTGTTTGTTTATCTTCAGCTTTGTGTTCGATAAAATGTTCTACCAATTGCGGCAACTTAAAAAGTTCATGTAACTCCGTTACTGAAACTAAATAAATAGATAAAAACAATATGGGGAGCATTTTTTTCACCATACAAAGGTAATCATTTAACTAATCAATTAAAACACACTTAAAGTAAAAGAAGCTTATTTAGATAGGTTACAAATTGCGCCGCTCAACGCAAGTAGAAGTTGAATTTAAAACAACTTAGTTTGTTTACTTTCGCTCAAGGCTTCTTTGTAAACTGCTAATACTCTTAATCGTGCAGAGGCATGATCTACAATTGGTTTTGGATATTTAGCGGTGTTAAATTCGGGAATCCATTTTTTAATGTATTCGTATTTTGGATCAAATTTCTTGGTTTGTTCTGTTGGATTAAACACTCTAAAATAAGGCACTGCATCGCAACCACTTCCTGCCGCCCATTGCCAACCTCCATTGTTGGCACTTAAATCAAAGTCTAATAATTTTTGTGCAAAGTAGGCTTCGCCCCAACGCCAATCAATTAATAAATCTTTCACTAAAAAACTGGCCACAATCATGCGCACTCTATTGTGCATAAATCCAGTTGCATTTAATTCACGCATACCAGCATCCAC
>ERZ724508.2020-NODE-2020-length-11087-cov-4.857596_pt1 | contig 11087 bp, 12 predicted proteins | sample MGYA00376041_ERZ724508 | MGnify/ENA primary metagenome ERZ724508 (study PRJEB28724, sample SAMN07190887) | wastewater metagenome | isolation source: effluent of sewage treatment plant in Hong Hong | place: USA: Christiansburg, Virginia | collected 2016-03-01 ... | reverse complement strand
ATATGCAAATATTGTTCCATTATATCCTTCTAATACACTCTCAATAATTGGTAAAGCTGTATCATCAAACACAGTTTCTTGTTTGCAATATGGTCCAAATGTTGAATCAAAAGTAAAATCACGGACTGGACTTCCATGGCTTTTTTAAGGATGAGGATTTTCTACACTGATTGTACGAAGACCTTCATCAACCTTTGCGACATATTCATGGTCTTTATATCTGACTCTAGCTGGTCGACAACGAACAACAACATTGACGGTTTCAGTCTTTCCTGAGATATTTGGCATAATATTTAAAATTCAATCTTTATATTTATAAATTTTCTTAATAATTAATTCAAATATAAGTTACAATCTTCATTTGAATCACATAAAGACTTCAGACTTGAAATTTATCTTAACATTTAAATGTTTTAAAAAATTATAAATAATTCACTTAATTCTTTCAAAAATCTTTTCTTATTTCTTGCTTTGCGTTTATGTTTGAGGGATTTAGTTTGAAGATTGATTAGCCTTGCGCACAATTAATCCTGCGTTTTTGAGTAGCTAAAAACATTATGAAGTTTTCTATTCATCACTAAGTACTAATTTATAGCTTTGAATTTACTCTATGTAGATTTTGTATTTATCTAAAACTTTCATCACCTGCTCATAAGTATAATTTTAAATAAAGAGAGTACGAGAAAGTTTTTTTTTGTTCTACTCATTATTCCCTGACTCTATTTTCTAATAGAGATCATTTCTCCATTTTTTCATTTGCTTCTCGTTTGCATTTTTAACCTATTTTGATATTCTTTTAATTAAAGGTTTTTTTCCCTTACCTTCATCTTCACTATCATTTTCAATTGCCTATTATTAGTCATTAGCTTTGATGAGCTTAGCTGCTTATTACTTCTCTAACTTTTGGCTGAGATCTTTTTTCTTCTATTTCTATTTTTCTGATTGTTTTCTAATATCCTGAAAAGCTTTCGCAAATATTTTAGGATTCATATCTCTGATAAGATTAGTTTATTATACAATTATTTTGTTGTATGAGTTTTAATATAATCGAATACTAATTGGCTTATTACCTACTTAAATTATGAATAAAGAATCTATATTAAGATAATTAAATGAAACTTAAATAAATAATTTCTTATTATCCTTCTTAAAGAGCAAACGATCAGGAAAAATATAAAAAATGCGAATAAAAAAAATAGTGAATGATAAAGACGATATATTCTTATCAATATAGCTCATAAAGTATGAATTAAAAGATTAAAACAGACATGGTTGCAAAGATCAGATAAAAAATGAATAAAAAACAACAGAATAAAAAAATTAGTATTTATAATTGAAAATAGAGTTCTAGAAATTTCTACAAGTATCCGTGAACAGTAAATTATATATAAGTATGATAAATATAATTTTAATGCTTAAAATTTTAATATAGGTTTATAATTAATATATTCAACATTAATATTAAAATATGATGAGAACTGTGTTCAGAAATTCTCTACTCTCTGGCTTCTCCACTAAAAAGACAGGAGCTGTTATTGGTATCGATCTTGGTACCACCAACTCTTGCGTTGCCATTATGGAAGGTAGCACACCTAAAGTTATTGAAAATGCAGAAGGTTCCAGAACTACTCCTTCTGTCATTGCCTTCACTGCCTAAGGTGAAAGAATTGTTGGAGCTTCCGCAAAGAGACAGGCTGTCACTAATTCATAAAATACAGTCTTTGCCACCAAGAGATTGATAGGAAGAAGATTCGATGATCCCTCAGTTCAAAATGATGCTAAGCATATGCCTTACAAAATAGTAAGACATTCTAGTGGAGATGCTTGGGTTCAAGTTAAAGGAAAGGATTATTCTCCATCTCAAATGGGAGCCTTCGTTTTAATGAAAATGAAGGAAACAGCTGAAGCATATCTAGGTAAAACTGTTGATAGAGCTGTTATTACAGTACCAGCCTATTTCAACGATTCTCAAAGACAAGCAACAAAGGATGCTGGTAAAATTGCTGGACTTGATGTCGAAAGAATTATTAATGAGCCAACAGCAGCTGCACTTGCTTATGGTATGTAAAAAAAACAATAACAAACCATCGCTGTCTATGACTTGGGAGGAGGAACATTCGATATCTCAATCTTAGAAATTAACCAAGGTGTTATTGAAGTCAAGGCTACCAATGGTGATACATCATGCGGTGGTGAGGATATTGATGGTATTGTACAAAAATTCTTACTTGATGAATTCAAGAAACAATCAGGAATCGATGTTGCTAAAGATCGAACTGCTAATCAAAGATTAAGAGAAGCTGCCTAGAAAGCTAAAATTTAACTTTCTCAATCAGTACAAACTGAAGTCAACTTGCCTTTCTTGACCGCTGATGCTTCTGGACCTAAGCATTTCATCTATAAAATGACTAGAGCTAAACTTGAAAACTTAACTGATGATTTCTTAAAGAGAACAATTAAGCCATGTGAAGCCTGTATCAAAGATTCAGGTTTGGCCAAAGATAAAATCGACGAAGTCATCTTAGTCGGAGGTATGACTCGTATGCCTAAAGTTCAAGCCCTTGTACAAGGTTTCTTCGGAAAAGTCCCCAACAAATCAGTAAATCCTGACGAAGCTGTTGCCGTCGGTGCTGCCATTCAAGGTGGTGTCTTGAAAGGAGATCTTAAAGATCTTTTACTTTTGGATGTTACCCCACTCTCATTAGGTATTGAAACTCTTGGTGGTGTAATGACAAAGATGATCAACAGAAATACCACAATTCCAACTAAACAATCCAGAGTTTATTCTACTGCTGCTGACAACCAAACAACAGTCTCAATTAGAGTTTTCCAAGGAGAAAGAGAGATGGTTGCTGATAACAAAATCTTAGGTCAATTCGACTTATCAGGTATTCCCCCAGCCCCAAGAGGAGTTCCACAAGTTGAAGTCACATTTGATATTGATGCCAACGGTATCGTCCACGTTAGCGCTAGAGATAAATCTACCGGAAAATAACAAAAAGTTACCATCCAAAGTTCAGGAGGTCTCAGCAAAGACGAAATCGAAAGAATGGTCAAACAAGCCGAACAATTCAAAGAAGAAGATGCCAAAAGAAGAGAATTGGTTGACTTGAAAAACTAGGCATATAATGTCCACGAGACCACTCAAAAACAATTAGATGAATTCAGAAGCAAATTACCAGCTGAATAAGTTTAAAACATTGAAAAAGCTTTAAAAACATTGGCTGAATGGAAAGATAAAGATATTCAAACTGGAGATGTAGAAAATGTCAAGAATGCCATTTCAGGAGCCAGAAATGCAGCAATGAAAATCGGTCAAGTCATGTACAACCAACAATCATCTGGACAACAATCAACAGATAACCAAAATCAAAACCAAGGTGGTGATCAAAACAACCAAAACCAAAGTGGAGAAAATAAACAATGATTTATAAAATGGCTATTATTCTTATTAATATTTTTTATCTCCATATCTTTATTTTTATTTTAGTATTTTATCAAATATGCATAGACTTGAAATATTATCATTCTAAAAATTACTAGTATCTCATTGTCTCAAGGATTTTGACATTTTACTGAAAACTTGCGAATATAGTGTGACAGATTTCCATATATTTTAATCGAATCTAACAAAGATTTTAAAATTAAAGTTTACCGCTGGTAGCATATTATTATAGCTCAACAAACATCGAATAGAAGATAATCGATTTTGATCTTGGGTTATGTATACTCTTGAAGGTTGGCCTCTACGCTCACTTACTATTATTTTTATCATATTGTTTAACTACTATTGAGATCTCTTTTTTTCTGGCTTTACTTATAATTCTACTAGAATGCCTGCACTGATGTACTTTGGAGAATCTTTTGATACTGTTACTTTATATTCTGTCTAGGAAGATGTCGAATTTGTCAAATTAGTTACATTTGTTACATCAGTACCATTGTTAATGTTAGTATCTTTCATAGTATTAGTGATGTTAGTAATATTTGTGTAGTTAATCATTTTAGTATTATCCATATTAATAGTTTTGTTTGTTGTATTTGTGTTTAGATTTAGATTCGTAAAGGTATTTGATGTGATATTTTGTGAAATAGATTGATTTTTTATCTGAGGAGGAGAAATAATATTTGAAGAGTTCGAGGAGTTTTGTTTTTCCGTCATGTTACTTTGGGTAATTGGTTGAATAATTTTTGAAGGAGTCAATGTTTCATATTAAGAAGGCTTATTTTAACTAGGAACAATTTTATTTGTAACATTTAGTGATCTTTTTTCACATTTACTTTTGTTAAATGGATCCAAATTGCACAAAAATCCTTATTATATCATACAATTTTCTGAACATCCATCTTTATTTAATAAATTCCCATCATCACACGCCTCAGCTGTAACTTTATACCCATCCCCACACCTTGCCTAACATTTAAATTCTGCAAAATAGTATCCTTTTGTACAAGCTAAACAAAACTACTATGATATGCACTCACGACATGATTGATGACATAAATTACATTAATTTTTATCTTCTGCTTTGTATGTTCCTGAACTGCACTCAATACATTCCAATTTTTTGTTTCTCTAAATTTTTATTGTAAATTAATCACATTAGCATTTTCCTTGCCTGTAAATTTTATTCATTCCACAAGTTTATCCAATAAGGATGCATATATTCTTTGATTAATCTTTCTAGAATCCGGGGAGACATAAGCATTTCTCTAAATTCAAATCCCAATACGAAGTATTTTTCTCACAGCCAAAACAAAATCCGAATTAATCAAGTGAATATCCCTATTTGCATATGCATTTTTTAGTTACAGAGTCTCTAATACTATTTGGATCTGGGCATTGTTATGCTAACGATTTGTACACTATCATCTTTCTACAAGTTCCATCTGGCTGGGTGATAAATCCTTTTGGGCACTCGCAATATTTAGTATTACCTTTCTTGACAACGACAGAATTTCCTAAACATTTCCTACAAGAAGAATAAATTCCATCTTTATCAGTGATTGAAACTTCTTCATCAGTACACTAATTTTTGCCCACGCAGATTGGCAACGGATCTGCATATTTAACAAAAGATTCGGGACAGTTAATACATGCCATCATCATATCCTACCCAATTATGAGGGTATTGGTTTAAACAGATTAAATCCTAGAGACAAAGGAAAATTCCAAAAATTATACATTTCCTGCTTCGAGCCTCATATCAAGAGAAATCGCTTATAATCCAATAATCTTAATCCCTTTAACTCCTATTAACCCATACAAAACAGGATAAATGATTAATTTTTATGGTAACAATGTACGATATCTATTCAATTCAGTACCTAATTCTGGAATTAGACTATTTGTGAGTGAAAAATACTGATACTTCATATTCTACAATCTGGAGGGAGTATAAAGAATATAAGAATATCTTATTAGCTTTATTTTTGTTTATTTCCCAGTCTATACTGACAGTTAAATATAATATTGAGACGATAGCACAGTTTCAGAAATATTTTTTTGGATCTTCGAGTTTATTTTTATTTCTAATTGTTGATGAGAAACAGCTGAAAGTCCTAAAAATGAACTTGTAAATATAACTGCCTCACCAATCCCTCTTATTTTGCTGATGAAAGGCTGATCTTTAATATAATGTAATTGAGTTTTTGTACTCTGCTTTTATACATTCTCTAAATAAATCTATGAGTACCGAATGAAACATAACCAATATCCAAATTTGTAAAACTACTACCAATAACCCAAAAAGAAATCCTAAAATTCTTCCAACTAACAGGCGATGAAGGAAAAACTAGATGAAAGACAATAGTGGAGCTATTAAAAATCGTAACAATGTGATATTATATATCTGATAGGTTGCGAAATTAGAATTTATTGATTGTCAATGCTAATTTTGGTATTGAGTTCTAGTAAAGAACACCAGGATATTAAAAATTGTATTTTGATCTAGTTTTATCAAAATGTAGAGTTATACTATCTGAGTAGAATCAAAATTATACCTTGGAGAATATTCCCTATATCTGTCTTTGCCTAACAAGTCGAGTTAACACTTCTTATCTTCTAAAATATCAAGAAAACCCAAAGCAAAGTTATGATTTTCAACATTTCTAAAGAATTTAAAAGAATATTTGAAATATAAATTAAACTATCATTCAAATTATACTTTTAATAATTTTTTAAAAAGGAAAAAATTGATCTAAATAATTTTTTTCTATGAGACGAACTCAAGAGAAACTTTAGTATTTTTGTAATGAAAATAGATTAATTTTTTATATTTTGGATAAAACTCACTTATAATTAGCGGATCTCTTGATATTTTATTCGATAATTTTATTTTGAGATGGCCGAACTTAAACTTAGAGATAGTAGTATGGTTTCGACTCATATTAGCAAAAATCAATCTGCATGTTAAAGTGGTTTTTTTGATGGTGATATGAGGAAATCTGCAATGTTAGAGTACGCTAACATGCCGATATCGAAGTAGCTCCCAAGATGGTCGCAATCTGCTTCAACTTGGAGGCATACTTCTTACCGATATTCTTTTTCTAAAGACAAAAGATTTAAAGATTATAAGCTTAATTATACAGATATCCTCTAACCCGACCTGCCATCAACAAATAATTTAAAATCTTGTACATTCGGCAAAGGAACAAAAAAGCCTATTTCAGAGGTCGTCCTTCGTAATGGAAAATAAAAACCTTCACCAAATGCATACGATATGAAATTATTCAATGAATCTCCTAGAAGTGCCAGATATGGGAAAAGTTTTGGAATTGGCTGGAATAAATATTAAAGAGTTCATATTCCTCACAGAAAGGATGTATATTCAGGGCATTTAAATTAGGATAATCCTCCTGCTCATTACTAAGGTACAATATTTATTTATTTAGTTCGTTAAATTCCTGGTAAAAATAAACGAGCATTTTCAACTTATGGGCGGCTCAAAATGTTTACACAGCAGATGGCTGAAGTAACCAAAGGAAATCCTGGAGCCCATCATAAAATCAAAGACAGGCATTTACAAGGTACTGTCGGTTTGAATGAAAGAAATTTCGGATTTGGCTAGAGGATAGACCTAACCGCACCTGCTAACGATCACCCAGCAGCTATATACGAAATCCCTGGGTTTTGCGACAGATTTAAAAATACTAAGCGCAAATCATTAGGGTTAACCTACGAATGATTAATAATATAGTTTTCAGAATTGTTAATAAATGTTAAATTAGTTTAATAATATTAAATATTAGATTTATTCTTAGCCAATGGAAGCCACCAAAAAATCATCTCATATTTTCGCAAGATCAAAGACTAACAAAAATGCCCAATATTCTCCTATTGAACAACAAACTGGATCAGCTCTTCAAGAAATAATTTCACAGCTCGACGGTGATAACAAGAAGTATGCTGCAAGCATTGAAATTAATAAAGTAATTGAAATTCCAAATGGAAAAGAAAAACCAGCTACCTTGATTTACTTGACTCACAGAGGCAATAAGGTCTTACTTACTGGTCTCTATAAAAAGTTTGTCACTTAACTTGAGAAAAAACTTAAAACAACTGTACTCTTGGTTGCCACGAGAAGTATCCAATCTAGATGGATTAAAAAGAACAGAACTCAAAAGAGACCTTTCAGTAGAACTCTCACTAGCGTTCAAGAATCACTTCTCACTGAACTCCTCTTACCCGGAGTTATCATCAGTGATAGAGTTAGAGTTAGACTTGATGGATCCCAAGTTAGAAAATTAACCGTTGACAAATCAGAGCAACATTTCCTTGAAGAAAGAACCGAAGCCATTAAGAATGCCTTCAGAAAACTTACAACTAGAGATATCGAGATTGAATTTGACAAAGATCCAACTTTTTATACTTTAAAACAAGGAGAAAGACAAAAATGATGTATAGTTAATATCAATTATTTAATCGCTAACAATTATTTCTTACTCCTATAACTTATTATTAGTTTTTTCATATATTTAAATATCAGATTATAAACAAGAAAATTATAGAATTATGCTAGGAATCAATTCTAAAATAGCATCAAAGTATGTGCTAGGGACTAAAATTGGGTCAGGTTCTTTTGGAGAAGTATATGTTGTGTATATGGCTGGTTCACCATAAATTTTTGCATTGAAGAGAGTAAAATACCATTTATTCAGGAAGATGAAAAATCTAAGAACTCTCAGATAATAATCGAATACAAGATCCTTAAACAAATGTAAGGAATTTAAGGATTTGCTACAGTCTATTGGCAAGGCACATAAAATAAATTTAATATAATCGTAATGGATATGCTGGGTCCATCTCTAGAAGATTTATTTTAAATATGTGGAAAAAGTTTCTCATTGAAAACTACTATCATGATTGCAGATCAGATGGTATATTAATATTAAATTAGATATAAAGAGTTTAGGCATTACATAATCGTAATTATATCCATCGAGATATCAAACCTGAAAATTTTTTAATGGGAATCAACAGGAAATCACATCTAGTTCATTTAATAGATTTTGGATTAAGTAAAAAATATCGTGATACCAAAACATTACAGCACATACCTTATAAATAAAATAAAAATTTGACAGGGACAGCTAGATATGCATCTTTGAATGCTCATTTAGGTATTGAACAAAGTAGAAGAGATGATCTTGAAGCAATAGGATATGTAATACTGTACTTTAGACAAGGATTTCTACCTTGGCAGGGGATAAAAGCAAATAACAAGAATTAAAAATATCAAAAAATTATGTAGAAGAAGATGTCTATTCCAATTTAGGTTCAATGTAAAGGTCTACCTTTATAAATATCAACATTTTTCAATTATTGTCGGTCATTAAAATTTGATGATAAACCTGATTATAGCTTTTTAAGAAGAATTTTGAGGGAACTTTTAGAAAGAGAAGGATAAAAATTTGATTATTGCTATGACTGGACCATTTTGTAGACCGATCGAAAGCTTGATAATGGTAAGGTAAAGATATAAATCAAAGGAGTCCAGTAAGACTCCAGGTACTAGCAATCTAGAGCATCAAATCCAGGATAAGCATCATTAAACGACAACAAATCAAAAAAAATATAAAAGCAATAAATAGATCAATAAACATCCTAAAAAAAAACAAAAATTTCACAAGAAGAATAAGAATAATAAGAATAATAATCAATATTAATCGGATAATAAAATATAAACGAAAGTGGTATACATTAATAATCCTAAGAAATCGATCGAAAAATGTAACTTCAACTCGATCTATAAGAAAAGAAAAACCAACTATACGATAATCTTGATATAGAATATTTATTTAGAACCACAATATTTTTTTATATGTTTATATATTTCTTTATAAATATTATTTCATGCTACAAATAACTCCTCTTGATAAAAATAATAAGATTAGTCATACTGGTCGATTACAGATTGTTGGGACTTCACGTATTTTTTCAGAATAGAAACAAAGTATACAAAGTGATAATAATAAATATCGTATGACTCAAAAAATATTACGTTCGAATTTATCGAAGAAAATGAAGTCTTAGGTATCGCCTGATGAAATTAGGCAGAATAAAGTAGGTAGTTATGAAAATAAAAACTTGAGAAGAAGCATCACTCATCGAATAAATTAGACATCGAATCAAAATCAACCCAGCAATATCCATTCTCATTTCAAGATTAGATTCTAAAATACAGGTCGGATGGCTGCATTGAGTAATCATTCTCCTTAAAAAATAAAAATTAAGACTTCAGGGTTGGTTAATAACGATACCATTCCGACAAGTGTGTAGAAATAAACTGCAGGGTCTAAGGAAATAAAAACTAAATATTCTATGACCCGATATCGTAAATATTCTTTATCGAACTAATTAAAAAATAAAGGAGAGAATAAAAACTAAGAATAGAAAATTGATGACAAAATATAATTTACACCGTTTTAATCTTAAGAAATTAAAAAATTTCATGTATACTTTAAGGGCAAAAGGAGGATCAATTCTAAGACTGATTTTACTGATCTTTAAGGAAATAGTCTGATCTAAATAGGAGACTCCATTGCCTACCGGTATTAAGTATTGGAGTAGTTAGGAAAGGGAGCATTTGGAAAAGTTTATCGATGTGTAGACCATAAGAAAAATTAATAAGTAGCATTAAAAATTATCAGATCTCTACCAAAATTAAATAAACAAGCTAAAGTTGAAATATAAATTCTAGAAAAGGCAATCTCTCATGATCCAGAACTTAATAACAACATTGTTAGAATGAAAGGGTCATTTGTTTTTCGAAGCCATAGCTGTATCACATATGAAATTTTATCAAAAAATCTGTACTAATATCTAAAAATGAATAAGTTTAACTCAACCCCTAATCAAATATTAGTAAAATTTGCAATACAAATCCTCCATGCTCTAAATTATCTTGATAAGAACAAAATTGTGCATTGTGATATCAAACCAGAGAATATAATGCTCAGAGAAGCTCATAAAACTGGACTTAGATTGATTGATTTTGGTAGCAGTTGTATTTAGTCTGAGCAATTCTATACCTATATACAAAGTAGGTATTATCGAGCACCTGAGGTGATTCTTGGAATTAGATATACTACTGCAATTGATATGTGGTCATTTGGATGTGTTTTGGCATAGTTATATACAGGTTATCCTTTATTCCCTGGTTAAAATTAATAAGAACAGCTACTTATGTTTATATAACTGTTAGGATATCCTCCTGATTCGATGCTGGAAATAGGTACGAGAAGAAAAAGATTCTTCAACTAATCATTTCAGCCTAGGATACCTCAATCACCTGATAAATACCGGATCCCCAAAGGTACAACAATAGAAAAATTACTTCAAAATTGTTCAAATAAATAATTTGTTTAATTTATGAAGAGATGCATGGTCTGGTAGCCAAGTAAAAGAATTACTCCCAAATAAGCACTTCTTCATGATTGGATTTTAGAAGGTATCCCAATAAATATCAGGCCTCGTCATATCAAATAAGTAACAGGTGAAGAGGGTAATTTTTTATGAATTTTTTTAATCGTTATATCATTTTTATTTTTTCAGCATATATCAATATTTTTAATGGACTGAGCAG
>ERZ724508.2017-NODE-2017-length-11093-cov-5.524733_pt1 | contig 11093 bp, 9 predicted proteins | sample MGYA00376041_ERZ724508 | MGnify/ENA primary metagenome ERZ724508 (study PRJEB28724, sample SAMN07190887) | wastewater metagenome | isolation source: effluent of sewage treatment plant in Hong Hong | place: USA: Christiansburg, Virginia | collected 2016-03-01 ... | reverse complement strand
ACTTATTAAAACAAGTCAGAAATATTATAAATTTTCATAGAATAATTTTGAATTAACGACAAATATTCAGCATCAATAATTTATTTTCAGACTTGATATCAGTTCATTACTTCTTTCAAGTTATTTTCTTTTCATCATTTTTCCATTCTCTTATTAAACTGAAAAAACAAAATAAATAACAATACGCTGTATTGAAAATAGATTCTTTTAGTCACAATCAATTTCCGTTTTGACTACTAATTATTGACTTGGTTTCTATCACCATTTATATGGCAGACTGTCTCTTCCCTCGAGAAGAACTTAAGCCTTCTCTTTTTTCTACTGATTTTCTGGATGCCATTGGAGAGTTAGATCTGTATATTGGTGGTAAATTAGGAATTTTTCCAATATTTTATTTCTTTTCTTATCTTTATTACTTTTTCTCTTATGCTTTGTTACGGCTGTTGCTTTTTGGGATGTTTAATGGTGGTCTCTTTTCATTGCTTCGAAATATGTTACTAACATTACCTTTAAAAGATTTCTTTCCACTCTTCTACTTTGATACAGATTTTATATTTGGTTCATCTATTTCAGATTTGAGTACGGTGTCAACTCGGCTTGTTTTTGGAGGTAATGAGGTTGGATTAAAGCTTGCCCATTTATGATGAGTATCAGGAAATACTATGGTATCCATCAGATGATCAGCCTCTTCTTCCCCTAAGCCTGAAGTCTAAAATTTAATTTTTTAACAAGAAATTTTGAATACTTACTCAGCTGAAATTCTTTTTTTCGGTTCATTCTCTATCATTCGACTTAATAATTGATCTAGTGATGATGAATAGAAGCTGGGGATACTTTTGGGCCTTTGACTTCGAATTTTATTCATTAGTTGTATTATATTATCTGCCTAAAATGGAACCTTCAAGCAGCAGAGCTCATAAATTAAAATCCCCAGTGACCAAACATCGCATTTTTAGTTATATTATTCTGAATCCCAAACCTCGGGAGCGGTATAAAGAGGAGATCCTGTTTTGGTTGAAGCAATTGCCCCATTTTTCATAATCTTAGATACATTCATATCACCAATTTTGAAATATTTACCTTTTCTAAAGATATTGGCAGGTTTTAGATCTCGATGAAGGATATGGTTTCGGTGCAGATACGAAAGGCCTTGATTAAATAAGTTCTACCATTAGAAATGTCATATATAGCTTTCCAAACAGTTGTCTCAGGAATTCTTTTCTTCTTCACTGATGCTTACTAAATGAGAGCAGATAGATCGCCAGATTATGCATATTCCATAAAGATATACATGATATCCTCTACATCGTCAAATAAACAATCTTTAACTTTAATTATATTTTAATGGTTTAATTAGCCTAAAATTTTAGCTTCATTCTCAGCTCCTGATTTCTCGTATTCATTCATTCCAAAGCAACTGACCTAGATATGGCCAATATTACCTTTTTTAACGCAAGTAGCTCATTTGTATCCCGTTTTTACACCAAATGTACCACCGCACACGCACCACTTCCTAATCGTTTAACATATTTATATGCTGGTAGAGCTGTCTAGATTTCCTTACAGTCGAACTAGTGTTAAAACATGGATTTAAATTCAGATTATAATATAACTTTCAAATAAAATAAAGTTCGCTATATAAAACAAAAAGAAAGAAAATGATATGAAATATAGATTATAAATAAATCAAAGATGTTATCAAAATTAAGGATGGCATAATAGTAAAACATTTCACTGACAAACCCATATATGATATTATGAATTTTTAATTACTGAATAATCGGAAATCGTAATTAGCATTTAATAAATGAGTTAATCTGATCAGCTGCCGATACCTTCATTTCTAGTTAAGCTAAAAGAAATACTACAATCTGCTCTCTATACCCATATTATACGTTGGGATCGAACAGGATAAGCGATTACTATTGTTTGCATTCAAGCCCTTGAAGAAGTTGTCTTACCTGCTTATTTTCGTCATTCTAAATTTTCGTCTTTTGTCAGACAACTAAATATGTATGGATTTCATAAAAGAAAAGCTGATAAGAATACCAGTGCAGCTTTTTTTAATAAGTACTTTACTAAGAGCAATATTATTTTTTCCGCGATGTCAAAAAAGAATAAAAAATAAAATCATATTTTGTTAAGAAATGATAATCAAATGGGATTAGAAATTTTGAGTTTGGAGAATGAAATATAACACTAATTTTCCACTCAATTTGATTAAAACTTAATCAAAACGTCTGAATCTAGTAAATAAATTACTGATAATAAATATTAAAAAGTATCCTAAGATTTCGTTAGCTTTAAAAAATTACCTGAAGTTAATTAATTGATAGCAGAACTTGCAGAGAAGGTTGAGCCCTTCCTCACTGAAATAGATTGGCTCAAATCCAGATAACTTTAGCTCCTTCTAAAGTAACCAAGATTTTAGAGGGTAAATTTTGCAGTGCTTGGCCTCCTGGACTTGGAATAGATAAGCCCTTTCGCAGACCTCCCATTTACACCAATGAGTTCTGACAGAATGGAGTTGATACTATGAATAATACTATTTATTTTACTAAATCCAGTATGATAAAAGTTAAAAAATTAGAGTATAAAAATTAAATAGATTTAACTAAGTTAGAGTTATTAGTGAATTATTTTTAGTTTCATGCTTTCATTCGGTTCTAATTTGAGCTTTTAGTGAATCGATTTTATCGAATATGGATCTCCCATGATATTTTAAATTTCTTATACGATATGAAGTTTAGGGTTATTAAGTTTTCACTTTTTTTACTAAGGGTTTTTTTATTTTTGGGATTTAGGCTTTGGGTTATTCTTTGGGCTTTTCTATCTCTTTTTATTTATGTTTATTCTTCAATAAAATTATTGATGAATTGTTAATATTTTTTTTTGTTCTTTCAGTTCTCTCCAGACATATCTTATTTAAACCATCAAGTTTGTGCAATATTTATTTATTATTCTCTATACATTTTTCAATTTCCTGAAGGTCTTGGTCCATTTCGACTTAATCATAGGATATCGTATTTTTTTAACTGGAAGGTAATGATATAAACTGACTGGAAGTGATAAATTTTTTATTAATAGGCCTCCTATTAAATGATCGGCCTCTCATGCTATCTCGCGAGCTTTTATTTATAATGTTTTTTAGACTTAGAATAATTATAAAAAATGGTTAAACTAAGAATTGGATTCAACATCGCCCTCTTCATAATAATATTTGGTTATTTTGTAAATTGTAACCCTCATGCAAATCATCCCATGATAAATAATTACCTGAGTGTAGGCGATCCAGTTAGAGTATAAATAACTATCCTTAATGGATCTTAAATATTGCTCACCTAAAATTTTCCTCTCCTTTACTCTTTAGAACAGCCTTAAATAGGAAAATCAATAACTGTACCTGTTCACCATAATATGGACAATTTAACAATAGTAGCTTCGTTATGGGGATAATAATCTATTTCTCCCTTAACTAATACCGTCAAAAGTATATTTAGCTAGATTTAGATTTAACAAGATATGCTAAAATAAGACCTACCAATGATTTCTCTTTTTCAATGGAACTTGAGGGTGTTCCTTCTGAAAAATCATAATTAAATTCATCGTTTGGACTGCATATCCCAGTCAGATATTCGATCCTATTGCTTTATACTGAAGATCCTGCACCATATGTTAGAGATTATTTAAATTTCTTTAACTTTAAAGTCACAACAAAGAATAATAAAAAGTTATTTGTGCCAGCACTGGATCTCTCTCAACTTCAAGTACCAATGAAAACATATAAGCACATAAACTCCATTTAAAATTAAACTCATAGTATCATGTTCAATGTGAGAGTATACTCTTTTCGCTACTATCAATTTTTCTTTGGATTCACAAATAAAGAATTGCTACAGCAGGCAAACCCATACTTTGCATAAATATATACTGATGATATGATTGATATGGTAAAGGAAACCCTGTTTGAAAACAACTTCTACCTCGTACTCTTATACTTTACATTAAGTTTTACTCAGGTTTTTATGCAAATTTTCGCATTTAAAAGTTAAATTGAAGTTTGGAGAAATATTTAAACCAAACCTGGACTGTCAATTCAAGTTCTTTATCAAAGACTAGCAATCGAAGTGATCATATGTCTATATTTATTTTAAAAAGATTCAAACAAGCTCTATCTAGGATTTCAACTCTTTGACTTGATTTTAACTATTTGGAAGATTACAAAAGCTATACAAATATCTATTAGTCGTTCAAACAGGTTCTTTATCTCAATTGGATATAAACCATGGTACAATAACAAGATAGAATCAGCTGATTCCAAAGCCATGCACTATACAAACTACCTAATTCTTATTCTATTCATCCCTTTCATGGTGTATAAAATATATCCATTAGCTCATAAAGCTTATTATCATTATTAATCGACTCAATCATTTCTCTTCCCCACCATCCGAAGCGTATATTCTTTCTTCTTGGAGAGCGCAGTCTTCTTTATCCTAATATTTGGGTTTGTAATGATGACTCCACAACTCTACATCAATTATAAGCTGAAATCAGTGGATCATCTTCCTTGGAGGACCTTGATTTACAGATTTATCTACACAATTATTGATGATATCTTCGTGTTTATGATAGATTTGCCTTGGCTGCAAAGAATGTTCTCATTCAGGGATGGTAATTATTTCCTTATTCAGATATCATTTTTATCTTATACCTAATCCAGAGAAGAGTTTATCGAGTGGATAAGAATAGACTAGCCCTTTCCACAGGTTCTATTGACCTATCAACAACAATCCCTAAAAAGTAACACATAAAAGCAGAATGAAATTGATATTTATAATGAATATACTTATACTACTACTTAATAAAAGTTTAAATGGGAGACTCGGCTGCTAGATTTCTTATAAAAGAAGATAATAAATAGTTATAAATTAAATGGCAGTGGATTTTGAATCAAGTATAAATTATTCAGACTTAATAGTAGCGTATCAGATAACTATGTTTTCGATGTGGGGGATTGGTGTTGATTTCCCACGACTTCTTGCGCGATATGCCAGATCTTATCCTATGGTTATCAATATTCACAGTATCAGCATGATGATAATTGGATTAATGACTATCATGTATGTCATTGCCAGGACGATTACATTCTATGACCAACCATTTAAACTAGGACAGCGACTTGTAGGAGTTTAGTTAGTCTAATTTGTATTTTCTTGGTTTTTGTGTGGATTTATATTAATTCAGTTTGCTCTAGGATTTAAACTTAAGTATGAAATGTTCAATGATAAGCTCAGTAAGAATATGTTTACTTTGAAAAAAGCTCATCGGTACTTGGGAACTTTTATGTCATTGTTCGGTAAAATTATTGTCGCATTAGAGCTCGCCACATTTCAAAATCCAACTGATCAAGATAATATCTTATTCAGAGGATGGCTGTTCTTAGTAGGAGCTCTTATATTAATTTTCATTGTTATGGAAGTTGTTTATCGAGTTCAAACACGATCTATTATGCTTAAATTTCCATTGAAACACTAGTCAAAGCATATAAAGCATTTGATGTAGATTTACTAGAATATCAACAACAACGTGGAGAATTTTCCAGATTACAAAGAACTAGGTGTCAAATATATCATTTTAGATAATAAAATGTATTATATTGATGAGAATTTTATTCATCCTGGGGGAGAACATATTTTTTCAATGTATAATGGGCAAGAAGTAAATTATTTGTTCAGAGGAACACATCAACCATCCCCTGATTTCCCAAGACATAACCATACAAAATACGCCTTCAACTACCTATAATAAAGAGAGATCGGTAAAATATAAGTAGAGTCTATTCTTCTCAATTTTAATGAAGATTCTCAGGATTTGGTAGATTGGAGACTGACAGCAATAGAACAAATGTAGGGAGATAGTAATTTAGTATAGTTTTCAACGACTAATAGTTATGTTAGACAAAATCTAAATGTATAAACTTTTGGCAAGTATATGATGATCAGCTGTCCTAGTTAGTAGGTAATTGACAAACAAAAAAGACCGTACTCATTAATAATATCTTTAAGTAATCAGCAACAAGCTATACAGCATAGATTTAAGTAAAAATATAAGAGTTATTATAATTTATAAAATTCTGTAGCAAGTATTCAAAAAAATTAAACAAACGAAGAGATATACGATCTAAATTAAAGGAAATCTTCCTTGACTTTCTGTATAAAAAACTATAAAAATGGCCTTTTTACTAAATTTATGTTCTCTTCTCAAGCATAAAGAAAGTTCCAAATAATGGGACCATATGGAAGAGGTCTAAGGCTTAAACCTATGTCAAAAGGCTTCTATATCATTATTGCGGCAGGGACAGGAATTTTACCCTTTATTGATTTATTCCACTTCATGCTACTAAAAACTTTGATAAAGCTCATTGGCTCCAGAGCAGGTGAGTCAGCTGCGAAAAAAATCAATGAGGAAAGATATGATTACAGTTTGTTGTCTGGGATTAGAATATTATTTATTGGTTCCTTCATTAGTTCAAAACATTTTTATTTGGATAATGTGGTAAAGGATCTATATCATCTTAATAGAAAGCATGAATTAAGTAATTATCCTCTGATTTAGATTAGTTCGACATGCGCTTGCGTTACAATTCGGGAGAGACAGAACCAGACGTTACAATGATCAGAGAGTTCATCGACAAAAAGTATATCCAATAGCTACTAGATATGAAACCAGACCGAATCTATTATTGTGGTCCTCCATCTATTTAGAAAGTAATAAGAAAGGCAGAATCATAGAGTAATTAAAAGAACAAGTTTTTTTTCATTTGACTTATTTATACTTATTTCATCAATTAATTTTACTCTTCATGTAGTTTCAAAATAAATTTAAGTAATTAATAAATTATTGAATGTTCATGATTATCATTGGACGCATGTTACGGCTTCTGCTTGGACAACATCATTACTAACCCATCCCTTTGCAACAGCTCTATGTCCTTTGGCAACTCTGTAGTTGGCAACATTAGCATTAAGTTGAGTGCATGGGGCAATAGCAACATTATGAACTACACCGTCTTGATCTTTAACATCGAAGCCATCAGCTCTGACTTCAACGACAACTCCTGTTACAACATTTCTGGCAACATTTTGAGCTCCACATCTTCCTCTTCTTCCGTCACGATCATTATCACCTCTAAGGCCTGGATAATTGTTGACGACGTTTGTTCCTTGTGATTGATTTCCACTGACTCCTGATAAGAAGTTGAATGGGAAGAGTTCGTTGACACTTCCTAAGAAAGCGGGGCTAACACCTGCACCATAAGCAGTTGAGAGATAGTTAGTCCAGCTTCCAACTTTGAAAGCACCTGGAGCTCCATTTCCGTTAGTTCTAACTGGGCCGAGGGGTGATCCTGATGGGTTGTTTCCATTAGGTGTTCCTGAGCCAACTCCATTTCCATTGGGGACAATAGCATAAGGAAGAGCATCAGTGTAATGAGCAATGAGTTCTTCAAGTCCTTGTCTGGCCAATGCTTATTCAGCTCTAGCTCTTTCAAGGTTCAAGGTAGCATCAGAGACAATTTTAGATTCATCTTGGAATCTCTTGACAATGGCATCAAGGTTTTGTTTAGCAAAGGCAACTCTGTTGTTAGCATCGTTTCCATTTTGATAAGCATTTCTAAGAGCAGCGTCAGTTGAATCTTTTTGAGTTCTAACGAAGACTAAATCATCTTGAGCTTGGGCAAGTTTAGCTCTAAGATCAGCAAGTGGTCCTGCAGCACCTGCAAGAGCAGCATCAATTTCAGAAACTCTAGTTCTGCTGGCTGTGATTTTTCCATCAAGATCATTGATTTGACCGGTGAGGCCTGGATATTTGTCACCCTTAAGACCATTGATCAAAGCTTGAAGTCTAGCAACTTAATCAGCACATGCTTGAGCTCTCTTTTGGAGGTCATCAAGTTCACCTCTTAAGGTACTAATTTTAGCTGGGAGTTGAAGTTTTTGGGCATCAAGATCAGCTAATCTGATTTTAGCATCAGCAAGATCTCTTTCAGCTTGTTGAAGTTTGTTTCTAAGATCATCGACAACTCCAGTTTTGTTGTTGATATCAATGAGTACAGCTGCTCTGTTGGCATTAGCATTATCAAGTTCTTTTTGTCTGTCAGCGAGTTCTCTAGCTTTATTGTTAACAGCATCGTTTAATGATTGGCATTCAGCTCCTTTGTCTGATAAATCTTTAACTCTTTGAGCAACTTCATTATCAAGTCCTTTTAGTGTGTTGAGTAAATCAGCTTTTTTACCTTCATTGGCTTTAATTGTATCAACAATGGTATTTTTTTCTCTGGTAAGAGCATCATTTTGAGCAACAGCTTGGTTGATTTTGTTTCTTAAATCATCAATTGTAGCAGTGAGTGATGAAATAGCAGTTGTGATTTGAGATACTCTGGTTTCAGCGGCAATGATATCATTTTGAGCTGTTCTTTGCCCAGCAACGGCATCATTGTATGCTTGAGTGTATGGGGCAATGTCATTTTGAGCTTTATCTCTGTTGGCTCTTGCTTGATCAATAATTGTAAGAAGGTTGGTGATACCTCTTGAGGCATTTTGATGTCTGTCTGAGGCAGCTCTCAAGGCAACATCATCAGCGGTGATTGGTCTTCTGTTAGCACCAGTTGGTGTTGTTTGTGAAGAAGCAATTTGAGATGGAGTCCAGTTAGGGATATTTGGGTCAGCACCTGTTGGGAAATCTCCAGTTGGGAATCTTCCTGTTGTTCCATAATTTGGTTTTGCGACTGTTTAAGTGCTTGAGTAAGTAGTGATGAGGTTATTAAGACGAGGGTTAGTAGCTCCTCCTGGAAGAGGTGTTGATCCACCTGTAGATCCACCTGTAGATCCTCCTGCTGGGACGGTATTACCTCCTGCAACTCCTCCGTTTCCACCTGCAACTCCTCCATTTCCACCTGCAGCACCTCCGTTGGCAGCACCACCTGCAACTCCTCCGTTGGCAGCTCCGTTAGCTCCTCCTGCAACACCTTGTCTTTGGGCAATGGTGAGGGTGATTTATCTTTCAGCTGATTGACCGAATTCGTCAACTGCTTTAATAGTAATTCTGTAGTTTCCGAGTGCGGCATAGCCTGATACAACAATTGAATTGCCGTCAAATTTAACTCCTTGAGGGAGATTGTCTACATAATATTTAACTGCTCCTTGAGCTCCTTCGCAGCTCAATTAATAGGCGTTTGAACTTTAATCATTCCATCTTGGCTGAAGTCCAATGTTTAATCTTCCAGCTAAAACGAAGCCGGCAAACGATAAGGCACAAATTGTTTTTCTCATTTAGTGTTGTTATAGTTAATACTTATACTATATAAAATTGAATTGATATATAGTGTTATAAAAATCTTCTGCGGATGATAAGTTTATTTTTTTCAGTACAAGTCTTCAAAAGAGTCAACTGAAGAGAAGAAGAAGGAGAGAGACAGATTTTTTGGCTTGATAAATGAAATCATAAGAATAAGTTAAATATTTTTATAAAATTTATCTATATTACTATTTTTAATTTTTCTCCCATTCTTAACATGTATACGAAAATAACTTTAAAATACTTACATTTAGTTAAAGTTTGAGTTCGATTAAATATTAGAAAAGATCAGATAATATCCGGTCATCAATTTTTTTATTTACAATCAAACCTAAACAATGTTCTTTCGAGTATAAGATTACGAAATAAAACATGAAATTAAAGGACAAATATTTCTAGACATTATATCTGTTAGTAGATCAACGATTTCATCGCACTCTAATTTCTGACAGCCTAAATCACCGCCCTGTTTTGTACATCCGCTGGCATCATATCCAGCTCAATCTGAGTCAAAATTAAAGAAAAAGATGAATAAGCCATACAATCTTATGCGCAGAAGATGAATAAGCTTAAAATTCTATAGAAAATCAAAATAGAATAAAAGAGCAGATAAAAATCAAACAAAATTTAAAAAAACTCAGAATTAACGCTTAATAATTTTAAAGTCAACAGGATTTGAAATGCCGATTTGATTTTCATTCAGCGCTTCGTGAATAGAATAAAAAAATGGGGAAAAAAAATTAATACTAGGCTCTATTAAAAATTGGGAGTTGCGAAATTATTCAAATTCGAACTAACTCCAAAGAAAAAATTATATATTTGAAAATAGACTCAATTCATATTTTACGGGCACATCCGTTATTATAAATACATGAAATATATATATTTATTGAAGATGCTCAAATAGCTAGGCAATACGATGGACTGAGAAGATTCTATCTTTGATGATCGGGGATATCGAATTCGTTATCAGGCAACCCGCCCATTTTCAATTCATTTTACTGATTTTTTAAGTTATAATTTCACAGAATAATTCTTAGCCCCTTTAACTACCTACCACTAGCTTCCAGTAGTTCTCAACTTATATTAATGACCAGTTATAAAGTCAAAATTTGTAAATATGACCGAACATTCCAAAGTTATACTGGAACTTAGTCGATGTTCAATAAAACATTCTTGATTAATAATTAAAAATAGTTAGAAACACCAAGTAAATTAAAAAAATGGTTTCAATCTGAATTATGTTGTTTTTGTCTTAGGAATAGATTTCCTTTTTCTACCCAAATTATTTATTCGATGTTATGATATTTGGCTTCTATTAGCTTAAATATGGGTACTTCATAGATATTACCTTTTAATATTTTCAAACAATTATGATCCTTGAGTACTTCTTCAAAAACGCCCAATTTACAGACTAGAGACATATAAGAAATAAAATGATATCGAAATTACATATTCTAACTTCTTCTATAATATAAAATAAGAGTTCTTTGAATTAATTGACTTCAATCCTATCATAGAACCATTTAACTTTCCAAAATCGGACTCTTGTGGCTCGTATTATAATTAAATATATTTATCTTTATTACTATTAAAATATATTCAATATGAGCAGAGTGAACTCACCTAGAAATCTATTTAATACAGTTGCTTCAGATGTGTAATACGAACTCTCAAGACGATTCATGAATTACGCAGGATAACAATTATTTCATAAGTAAAATTTAATCATGATG
>ERZ724508.2016-NODE-2016-length-11095-cov-5.364855_pt1 | contig 11095 bp, 19 predicted proteins | sample MGYA00376041_ERZ724508 | MGnify/ENA primary metagenome ERZ724508 (study PRJEB28724, sample SAMN07190887) | wastewater metagenome | isolation source: effluent of sewage treatment plant in Hong Hong | place: USA: Christiansburg, Virginia | collected 2016-03-01 ... | reverse complement strand
TCCTCCTTCGCGCTGTTGTCGAGGTGGGCGGTTTTCTCTGGTATCATTTCTCCTTGAAGGGTAGTGAGATGAGTGTCTTGACGACTGCTGTTGTGCTGCAAGAGCCGTCACCATAGCCAGTAACTGTTCTTGTGTAGGTTGATTCGGAACTCGTGGATTTCTGCGAATATCTTGATTGCTTCCCGCAATGAATGGCGCACTTCCTGTTTGAGAATTTTCCCGGGCTCCTTGTTGTCTAAAATCGCGCCCGCTTTGATAAGCACCGCTATTGAAGGGTGGCTGGGCTGGTCTGGGTCTCCATTGCTGCGGCCTTTGCTAAAATCCTCCTTGTTGACCCTGTGCCACTGGCTGCTGATATCCACCTCTCTGTTGTTGAGGAAATCGTTGCTGACCTATCGGCTGTTGAGCGTACTGCTGCTGTGGTTGCTGCTGATGGCCATAATTCTGTTGCTGGGCTGCCTGCGGGTAGGACGTTGATCTGGCTTGTTGAGGTTGTTGCTGATGTGGCCCCCTTCCCATTGGATGCTGATATCTCTGTTGATTGAGTTGCTGTTGTGTGGACTGGTATCCCTGTTGTTGTTGTCGTGGCGGTGTAGGTTGAGATCCCTACCGGTTAAGCCGATTGAAGATCTCCTCGTGCATACTATACGGAATATAAATATTACGGTAGTTGCCACTAATCGACTCAAAGCCACCTATATTTGTGAAACCTCCTTGCTGAATTAATGGCGGAGCTCCATCGGAAGGCACCGTTGAGGATGGTTCTCCCGTAAGCAACATCAACAGACGAAACACTCTCCGTGCAGGTCGAGAAGCATGTTCGCGAACATCTACAGCAGCACGGTTCACTAGCGAACTTCTAAGTATTCGAACTCAACCTAATCCGCGAGTACGTCATTTGGTGCTACGAACTTTGCGGCCGGGTGGGTCTAGACACTAAGCAGACCCACATCATCGTTAACGTACTGTTCGAAGTGCTGCGTAACAACAACTCGTCCTACGAGCCATCGCCCACTATCAAAAACCTGGAAAACGATTTTGAACTGTTAAAGTAGCTCATGACTGAAAATCCGTGTATTGGGAGGGGTCAGTTACAGAGGCTGTTGGCTTAGTTCAGTGACTTCTACTTCCGAAACTTCCTGGTATTCAACTATAGCATGAACAATCCGCAAAGACCGCCAAGGGAGACAGTGCTGGTTGTGGTCGATCAACCCATCCAAGTGCCACCTCTCAGCGAGGCTGTGGAGATGCCCAGACCAAAGTTCCAGCCCGACGAGACTTAAGTTTGACTGTTTATGATGGAATATTATTAATCGCTGCAACAGGATCTCCACCTGCGGAGGATTCATCACCAGGGCATCCAAGACGTCAAAACTCGGGACAAAGGTGACTCCCCAACCCACTAAAAACAACTTCAAAGGCCTAGCAACCTTTCACACCTTAAAAGCGTCGCCCATGGAATTCTCAGAAAACGGTTTGACAGCAATACACCAACCAAACGATACCAATTCAAAACTCAGAACACCCGAACACGGCAATGAATAATGTAATTTACCTGTGAATTTGACCAGGCCAGATATCTGGAGTGGCTATTAGCTCTGCAATAACTTCTCAGAAATAGTTTTGCTCAAAACTAGCACAACGCAGCCTCGAATGCAAAGCCCAACTGCGGTTTTGTGCCGTGAGCCAACTGCCAACTACGCCCCGGAAAAGCTGTCAGCGTTGTGCCGGGTTAGTGGTTTAATCGCTGTGCAACCGCCAAGTTGAAGCACTTTTAGAGAATATCGGAATTTCGTTTGAGAGAGTTCAGCAGCAACCTACCCATAGATGACCATCGGAGCACGGCATTGCGGTGGTTACATTGCTGAGATCATCGCCCGTGACGTAATGCTGAGGTTCAAAGAAACAGTTGTTGTCGGAGGAAGTTCAATCCCGAAGCAATGAATGGCTGGTGTTGGAGTGCACTTAAGCGCATCCTAACCAGCTAATTATAATAGATATTTATTAATTGATCTTGTATCCTCCAAAGACATGCGCCAACGCCTGGACGAACTCAGCGATAGCTCGGGCTACAACGTGAGTCCACCCAACGACCAGCAAAGTATCCTTGGTGGAAGATTAAGCTGACCCCCTGATGCAGTTAGACGAGGCAAGGCAGGCGCTAATTACTTTCATAAACTAACTGGGCCCCAGTAGATTCGAATCGGTGAGTTTGCTACCCTTCTAAGCCGATTTCGAGGGCGAGAGCATGGAGGGAGAGTTAGGAGTGGAGCAGCTCATTCAATAGGCTGATAATAGCATCCGCAAGTATTTTGACTTCTATGTGAGGATGAAAGCCAACCGCAAGGTCAAGAGTAACTGGAGCCGTGAAGACCTGCACATTCTGCTGTGGCTTATCGAGAAGTACTCGCATAGGAATGTTCTGGAGCCCAAGCAATTCGTATTTGGTGCCGCTATGTAGAAAGAAGGGGATTGGCGGTAGCTCAGTCGAATGATACCCGGCAAGACCGGCGAACAGGCCATGTTCAAATGGCTGGCACTGAAGACCAACCGCTGCTTGGATAAGCGTGCTTGGCAAGAGTGGGAAGATGCATTCCTGCGAAGTTCAGTAACGTACGCTGATAACTTACCCAGGGAGAACAACGCAAGGCACTGGCTGAAGATCAGCAAGGACCTGTACCACCTGCAGGAAAACACGGATAAGATCTACCGAACGGCTAAGCAATGCAGGTAAAGGTGGTCGTGCTATGTCAACCCCAACATCAAGAAGGGACATTGGTAGGTGCAGGAAGACATCATTTTGCTCCAGAAGTACTTGGAGGTGGGAAAGCGATGGTCTCTCGTCACCAAGCTGCTCACGGGACGGACAGAGAATGCTGTTAAGAATCGCTGGAAGTTGTTGGTCTCGAAGTATCACGGACGCAAGTGTGAAGCTGCCATTCATCGCTTCCTTACCTCCTTGCTCGATAAACTTCAAAAGTCGCTGCAGAAGGTGGAGGTGAAGCACGAACATCCTTCCGAAGGCAGTTCCATGAACAATCTCAGCGGTTTGACGACCCATGAGGCCGAAGCCTTTGGCTTCGCACTTCCCATTGGCACCTTGGCTGAAAGAGTTGGTGGTGAGCCGCTGCACGGGGAGGCTGAAAAAAATCCCTAGCAACATAATATAATATATACCGGGCTGCAGTGGCCCGATGGACGCTTGGAGACTCCTCCGCCAATCGACCACTTCTTCTACACTGAATAGTAGCTGCAGCGACTAGGCTATACACTCTTCGAATGATCTCCACAAATTATTTATTAGATGCTAGCGAGTATTCCCTCGATTTCCCCACTACCGAGTTTAATTATTAAACTAGCAGTTGTGCATCAGGATCATGGGGCGGCTTCCTGGCTGAAACCGTAACTATAACTGCCCTCGTTGAAACGTATTAGCTCAGCTTCGGTGAACCCTCGTTTGCATATTGGGCACTTCTGGCTATTGCGCTCCTTGCGTATCCAATCGCTCAGGCAGACCTTATGGTACTTGTGCCGGCAGTACAGCTCGAAGACGGAGATGTCCCGCTCAAATTATTCCAAGCAAAACGAACATTCCTCGATGGTTCGGGATTCCTCCTTGCCGTTCTACTTGGGTTCGTACTTGTATTCAATAAGGAAACCCTTTTTGATCAGTTCCCGTATCTTCAGTTTGAGTTCGACCTTAGAGAGAGGGTAAATTCCGCTGGGCACGAACGTAACAACTCCCCAAAGTGCCAGCCGAGCCATGAGTCTACTTTTGAGGAGAATGTAGGCGATAAAGATGATGGTGACAAGCAAGAATGAGCCGAAGACGATAGTGAAGAGTCTGGTAGCATTGTAAATCTCCTCCTCCTCGATATTGACCAATTCATAGTCTTCCTGCAGCTGATGCTGACTATCCTGAAGTGTAGTGAGGTTACCGTGGTAAAAGAGGTACAGCATCATGTAGTTTATTCCACGAATTTCAAAGCTCCGGAGTTGGCTTGTGTTCCGCTCGAAGCAACCAAACTTTGATTCATGAATGCCGTTCTCGCACACCGAGACGTTGAAGTTATGTTCATCGGTCGCATACATGAAACGGTAACGAGAATCGACCTCCAAGGGCACGAAGATTGTGCAGTACTGACCTGCAATGGGTGGGTTTCGGTACTTGATCATTCGAATGTTGGATACGATGCTGGATTTGTTGAAGGTGCAGTAAAGGGTGTCATCCGAACAGCTGGAGGTCTGCCCGTACAGATAACGGGAATACAACTCTTCAAACGAGTTGGTTTATTCGTAAAGCTCGGCAGGATAGAGAACTGGAAGCTTTCCAACTATCAACTGGCACTGCTGGTTGATGTAGTAGCAGTGAGAGGTCATTGAACACTCGAAGCAGTTGAGGTTGGTGCACTTGTTGTAGGAGATCGGTAAAACTGAGTGAATATTTTAGTCTGAGTTGTCGGTTTGGATGTTTAACTGTTCGGTGTTGACTGTGGGTGGAAGTGCCGCTGGCTCCTTCTTGCGGCAAATCCATTCCTGCTTGCCCTTCTTATCTTTGATTTCTTCGATGAATTAGCCTTTTGGGCATGTAACAGCACCAAGAGCCGCCGCTTCGCTATCTATTTGTGGTGAGGTCTTTCGACAGATGAACTCTGACTTGCCAGAGATGTCCTTGACTTCCTCCGTCTTCTCATCATTCATGCACAGGCAGAATCGGTAACTGTTGTTTTACGTTTTGACCATAAGTTGCGATACGTACTTTTCAGCGGTAAAGTTGTATCTGATGAGTTGCACGTTCTTGATGGATTGGGAATAATTGCGACTGTCGAAACTCACCAACGAACCCACTTCCTTACACAGCTGATCCAGCAACCTGCAAAACAGGTCGGTACAGTACACGGCGTATTCTCCTGTCGAGCTGAAGTAGAGAACTGGCCTCTTTTCCAAGTACTCGCAAGTCGGTTTTGCTGACTGTTGTTGCTGGAGATGGTATATCACAAACCTATTATCCACCAGATAGTTTGGGTTACCTCCATCGAACTACCGCTTAGACTTCCTATGGAACATGACGCCGTCATATGGAAAGCCAAGCAGCCCTCGCTACAGTCCAATATTCTTCTCGTCCACACAGTAGTCAAACTGCAACTAAAGATCCTTGCCGGTAGAAAAGATACAAAACCTATCGGCGTCATACAATACGATGTGAAGCACGTCTCGCACCGTGCTGCGAACCAATCTCATCCCGACTATCGGAGTATCGAAGTAGTACCTTTGCATGAAACGGTATGGCTCAGTGTAGTGGTTGCTGTGTATAATGTTTCGTTTCAGAAAAAACGTGAAAAACTGCTCTTATCGGAACAGGTAGACATAGATGAACTCCCTCCAAAGCTCCTCGACTGCGAACAGCGCCTCATCGGATCGTAACTATCTATTGGGAAGCTTATTGGTATGCTAATCCCGTTGTTAGAACATACCGATGAAGTGGTTTGAATCGCCACTGGCCGTGGTCTTAGAGAGATGTAAGTACAGGTGTGGGTTGCGAAGTAGTACCTGTATTGCGCGGTTGGGGTTGCTACCATCAGCGATCAGTATGATGCTCTCTGTGAAGGTTAGTTGCAGCAATCGAATGCTCTCTAGGTTTACCGTCGCATTATCTGGAAGTAGATCATAGTTTTCTTCCAGCAGTCTCTATTGACCTTCTGGTCGGAAAAGCATTTTGCTTTGGTCCAGCCGCGTGAAGATTAGCTCTACTTGGATCTCACTAAAGCGTTTGCTGGTGATCATGTACGGGTAGATGAAACCTTCAAAGGCTTCGGTCCCTGTACGTATCTGCTTACTCGGTGGATAGACCTGAGCCACCGCAAGTGTGAGTACAAGCAGAAGTAGCATTGGAATTATTATGCCTATTAGGCAGCAATATACAGTAGAGGGTGTTACATGTCAAATCGCCGAAGGAGCTTCCGACAGGCGGTCCAGTCTGTCCTGTAGGGTATGACTTCCTACTGTAATGGCGCGAACTTACTCAGATATTTTCCCACGTATGGTACCCTACATACCCAGCCATAGATGGCCGAGAGGTAACCCCGGAAGATGATGAAGAGCCCGAAGGCCTGGACTAATGTTCCGAAGAAACTGAGATGTGCCAGCACAATCATTGCCAGTCCTATGAAGTACACTGCACTGGCACGTAACCTGCTTCGCTGGCCGAAGAATGCTATGAGTCCACTCAGCCCAACGAACAGATAGATGCCGAATAGAAAGCATAGCTTCATTGGTTAATTACTTACATTTGCGAGGAGCAGAAGTTTGCGGTTGAAAAGGGTCATGATTCCGGTCAGCTCAAGTAAGAGGGCCAGTCCAATCGTGAACATGCCGATTTCTAGGTAGTACAGACAGTACTCTTGTTATCGTCGCCGAGGATGCTCAGGTAATGCATCACAAAGTTTAAATGAAGTTGTATTGCGTGGAGCACAGCCACGTCTAATTCGGTTTGGGCATATCATTTGATCAGCTCACTGGCAAAACGGGTAGGCCTTGTGCCCAATATGGTTGAAAGTTGGCCACTGCTGGATGCACGACGCTCGTCGATCCGAGGCTTCTGCGTATGAAGTCGGTGTATTCGCTGGTGCTGATGAAGTCATCGTTATTGGTGTCCAGTTCGTTGAAGATATGCTCGAGTTGGATGGGCAGCAACTTGACTGGTAAATAGTGGCTTGCCTGCTGCACGAGTTCGATGAATTCAGTGAGATTTAGGTACCCGTATCTTGCAAATCGGTTTTGCTGACGTTTCAGCCAAACCACTCCATAATGGATCGACAGTAAGTTACCGTTGAACTCATCATATGAAAGGAAGTTACTGGATCGACCGCGGAAGAGTTGATCAAGGGTTTGGCTGAGTTCCGATTGGTTATATCCTAGCATAATCGATAGGGCATCAGAGATTTCTTCACGTTCGAACTGCACATTTCTGTTCGAGTCGTAGTCCATAAGCAAAACTCTCGTTTGAGCACGGACCAACTTTGAGAATCGCTATTCAGCACGAACTTCACCCAATCCCTGTCTATTCTTCTGTTTTGGCGCAGGTGGGGGTGGAGGAGTTGGAAGTGGATATTCCTCCCCTCCTGTCTGTGCGGCATAGGACTCACTTCCGAAATAGTATCGAAGGAACTCAAAGTACTCTTGGTAGGTGATGAGTCCATCCTGGTTACGATCGATATCCTTGAAAACTGTGGTAAGCTCTGACTCGGTGGGAGTAATATTGATGAAGGACAGAGCATAATTCATCGTAACAATGAACTCTGGCAGATCCATCACTCGCTGAGCACCTTGCTTGTAGCTGTTCTTACGGTGGAGCCGCTGAATGGCTATCTCCCCACAATGAATTTCAAGGAAGAAGTTCGATAGTTCGTCGTAGGTTACGATCTTATCGTTGTTTTTGTCGTAACGGAACACGTTTGCGATAACATACCTCACTTCGTTCTTGTCCTCCTTCATCAGTGCCTGTAGGATTTCAATGATCTCTAACTACTCGAATTCCTTGTTATTGTTGGCATCGAATTGTGCCAATAAAGTAAGGATCTGTTTGCGTACGCGGTTGGCAAGTGACTGGCTTGTGAAGGTAAACGGGCATCGAACGGAAATGCGGACATTACCGGGTTCATCTCTTCGGGTTTTCACCTCTTTGCTGGTCTACTGAATCTCGAAACGCTTCGCTGTACGTTCAGTGGTGGTGGTCGCTGGCTCGATCTTAGGGTGAGTGATTTGGTGTGGGGATGTGTTTCGAGAATTGTCTCGGCTTCTCGATGGGCTTGAAGTGAACTGTAGACCTCTGATGTTGGTGGATGAAGATATTGACGAAGTCGACGGGTTGCTTGTTATTTCGATGTTCGTGATGCAGTTTCGGCCGTTGGGTTTGTCCAAATCATCATCTTCGAGGTAGTACTCATCAAATTCATATTTGAGAACAGCCAGAAAATCGCCAACCCAATGGATGAGCTGCTCGAAGCCGATGACTCCACTCCTGGATCGATCCATCAGCAGGAAAAACTTGATGAGGAACATCTCTGAGATATTCTCCACCTTTAGCATTGCAAATGCTGTCCGGAGCAGCAGCAGAAATTCCGCTTGGGTGAGCCTTTGTGAACTGTTATTGAGTTTAGAAAGGTGCAGCTCGATGATGTAGTTCAGGAATCTTTGGGCCTAGATTAAACCAGTGCCTTACGAACTACTCGAAAGTAAGGGAGGCGTTGGCATCGCTCCGAAGCTGGAACACTGTGAAGATGATATACTCAAATTCTCCCTTCTTGCGGCTTCCCAGGATATCTCGGGCTAAGGCTTCAATCTACTTAGCCTGGAGGAGCCCATCCCGGTTTTAGTCGAATCTTACAAAAAGCTGTTTCAATTGAGCCCACAGGTATTCGCGAATTCTGCTCCTATATTGTCTTACCGGCTTGACAGTTACCGGCTTTTTCACATCTTCCTTTGGGTGCGCCCTGCAAAGATAAAGGTCGATGAAGTTGAAATACTCCGTGTAGGTGATGTAGCCGTCCCTGTCCTTATCGGCTTCCCGGAAAATTGCGGTGGCTGTAGCAGTATCCACAGCTACTCCCAAAAACTTGTATGCTCTATTGAGTAGCTTTACGAACTCATCAAGGTTGATGAGTCTTTCACTACCACGTAGAATGAGACCGTCTCGATGCATGTCCTGGAGGGACAGTTCACCGCAATGTCTTTTAAGCATGTAATTGGCCTACTTCACTCAACGTTCTTACGAATTCGGGGAAGTCCACCTGTCCTGAGCCATCTGTATCCAGCCTGAACAGATTCTTGAGAACGTAGTCAATCTCCGATTTCTCGCCACGCCCAAGCTATTATCGTAGCACCGCCTCTATCTGCCCACTGGATATGTAGGGCGACCCCTGCGTATACTTCTCGAAGAGGCGCTGCATGCGCAGCCAGACCTCATCCCTGACCGTCTCAAAGTAGCCTTGCATATATTTGAATTTATAAGCTAGTGGCAGTCAGTAACGCGGCTTGCCAGCCACTTAGAAGTGCACCCACGATATGAACTAGCTGTAAGGAAGCTGGCCAGTATTATCGCGATCCAGGCGCTCGAAGATTCGATGGATCTGCTCAGTGCGTTTCCGGATGGTTCTTAAGAAGTTGTATGCACTGCGAATGACGACAGTAAATTCTTACCGAGTCAGCCGCTCCTTGCCGGGTTTCTGTTGCAAATGGAAACGTTTCAAAGCTGTTTCAGCGACGTAATTGAGGATGAATGGTGCCTAACATAAGATTTCGTCTTACAAAATATTCGAAGGACACGAAGTTGGGTTCAGAGTGGCCTTACTGGTTCTTCACGGGAGACTTCATCAGCGACACTGTGAGGTAGTTGAGTTATTTATGGGAGCTTTCCAGCAGCGCCTCCCGACAAAATAATTATAGGCCTGACTGGCTCAGTTGATTTCGACGAGAAGTGTCGTACTTATCGTAGAGTTTTCTTAGCTCCGTCCATATTTCTTGACACAACTCTTCTTAACTTGAACTGGGCTGGAGAGTGTTGGGACGTGAGCTTTGCACAAGTACGCTCCCTTTGGATTCGAAGAGAGTGCTGATGAATTGGTTGAACTGTGAGAAGGTAATCCAGCCATCTCTGTCTATATCCAGCTGGCTAAAGCAACCGGCAAGAAGCTAAGGACGGATTGGTATGGTTAGACCCATGCTGAGGGATAGTGCGGATGCAAATTCATCAAGGGAAAGCAGTTAATCCCTCTCTCTTTGCAACCGATACTTTTCAAGGAAGTTGGACAGTGCATAGCGTTTTAGATGCATTCCAAGCATGAATTGGGCAAACTGATCGTAGTTAGTTGTACTTGTTCCGATAAACAAGCCACCAGAGCCCATTGCTTTTTCAACTTCGGTGAGAGGATAACCGAAGATGATGGTTAATAAAGTCACAATTTCTGCTCTCCCCACCGGTCTGCTTGTGTTGTTGTCCCCTCTGAAGACATGATAACCCAGCTGCAGGTTGTACAACTTGCGGAGTTTTTAACCTATCTGCAGACTTTGGTTGGTGAGAATAAGGTAAGCGTCATGCTCGAACCCCTGCCTATTAACCTTGAGCAGTCCGCTGGTCACCACATACGACTCACTTCCGAAGTAGGTACGTAGGAACTCGAAGTACTCTTGATAGCTGATCCAGCCATCTTTGTTTCGATCGACATCGTTGAAGAGAGTCCACAGACTTTAGTCGTCAGCTTGGAGCTCAAAGAAGGACAAGGCATAGTTGATGGTGACACAGAACTCCTTGCCGTTCATCATTCTTTCAGCGCCACGGACATAGGTATTATGCATATGCAGTCGTTGGATAGCCATTTCTCCGCTGTGCATTTCCAACAGAAAGTTGGCCAGCTCATCGTACGTGATTCTCTTGTCGTTGTCCTTGTCGTACCTGAAGACATTGCTGATGACGTACGCCACCTCGTTCTTGTTTTCTTTGAGCTGTGATTGCAATAGGGCTACAATCTCTCTCTCTTCAAGTTCCAAGTTGCCGTTATTGTCGAATTTGCGGATCAGTGAAAGCACTTGCCTGCGTACCTTCACAGCGAGATCTTGGCTGTAGAAGCTCATACTTGGCACTTTGGATATCCTTCCTGAAGCTGAGGTGTTGATTGGAGGAGGTCGAGTCTGCCTTACCTCCGTGACAACGGAAGTGGTGATATTGTTCGATTGCATCCCTGAAGGGACGTTGCTCAGGTAAGTGTTGGAATTAGTTTGCTGAATCACGGAACTATTGAGTGTTTGGGCTGGCTGCTTCTGTCTTGCCTCATGTAGACTCAATATGAGACTTTGACCTATTTGCAGTATTTCATCATCTTCCTGAGCGTAGTAGTCACCTCCGAAGTAGCTCACAGGGCAAAGAAAAAGTTCGACCCAACTGCTGAAGTCGGTTAAGCTGATGTAATTATCCCTGTCCCTATCGATTCTGTCGAAGAGTTTTTAAAGAAGCAGATCGTTGACACGCGACAACGGCAGGTAACTGAAGGAACTGCGGAACAGCCGTATAAACTCTTCTTTACTGAGCCTCCTCCGTTGA
>ERZ724508.2015-NODE-2015-length-11097-cov-5.316972_pt1 | contig 11097 bp, 9 predicted proteins | sample MGYA00376041_ERZ724508 | MGnify/ENA primary metagenome ERZ724508 (study PRJEB28724, sample SAMN07190887) | wastewater metagenome | isolation source: effluent of sewage treatment plant in Hong Hong | place: USA: Christiansburg, Virginia | collected 2016-03-01 ... | reverse complement strand
ATATTATGCAGCTTTTTAGCAAAAGCACAATATGATGGCGACCTACAATTTATTGGCAGAAACTTTATAAATAATAAACCCTTAACTAATACTAAAATAAAGGTGGTTAGCAACGGTAAAACTATTTCGGAGTTTGACACAAAAAAAGGCAACGATTTTAGAACCAAACTAGATTTCGGAAATGTGTATGATGTCTATTTTATAAATGTCCAATGCCAAACCATGTTTATTAGAGTTTATGCCGATGGAGTTCCAGAAGATAAACGCTACATAAAAATGACTTATGCTTTAGATATTCCTTTTTTTGCCAAAGATCCTAACCTAATTGACACCATTCAGTTTGATAAACCATTTCACCAAATTATGTTTAATGGCAAATCAAAATTTGTGGATGATACGGTTTACATGAATAAATTCATTAAGAACATTTATGCAAAAAAGCCTGTTGTTAAAAAAGATACGACTGCTCCTATTTTAACGACTGAAAAAATAAAAGAATATTTACAACTAGCTGGTAAGTTAAGTTTAGACAATGACAAAAACACTCCTTTAAAAAATAAAACAGTAAAATTATTAAATAAAAAAGGAGAAGTTATTTCCACTTCACAAACCACAAATCATGGTGCATTTGTTTTTCAGCATATAGATGCCGACGAAGCAGATGGCGTAACAGTTGCCTTGAGCAGTGCAGATAACCCAAACAACGATAAAGTTAAATTACAAAGTACCGAAGGCGAAAAAATAGACGTGGCAAGTGCAAATGCTGATCAAACTTATACGTTTAAATATAAAACGGAGAATGATTTAGTTAAAAAATTAACGGATAACAGTTTCGGCTTTAATATAGCAGGTAAATTAATCGCCATTAATGGTGCTGATAAAATTGTAGCATCAGACAAAACAGTTTACTTACTAAATGAAAAAAACACGGTTATAGCTAAAACAAAAACCAATGTTTTAGGGACCTTTTTATTTCCAAATATTTCACCAGATCGCGAATATGGTATCGCCTATGATAGTGCTGATGCGATTCCCAATTACGTCATGAGTTTATTTACGGTTAAAGATAAATTTGTAAAACGATTAGATTCCTTATCAAAAAACAAGTTCGTCTATAAATTCATTTCTATCACAGGTAGTTCTTTTAACGATTTTGTAATGGATGACTCCGAATTAAAAATGAACATAAATGGTCGTTTATACGGTAACAACAAAAACAATCCATTGGCAGATATGAAGGTTTTACTATTAAATGACAAATATGAGACCATTGATTCAGCAACTACAACTAAGGACGGAGATTTTTCATTTAGGCATTTACCTTACACCAAACAATTACTCATCAATGCTGCCAACGAAAAAAGTATTTTAGAATCGTTTGACAATATTTTAGTTTTTGATAATGCGGATAATTTAATTAAAATTGTTTCACAAGTAAAAGGACAAAAATTTAATTACAGACCTTTAGAAACAGAGCAATACAGATTTACTGAAGTTTATGTAGATGATCCATGGTTATCTATTATTGAAAAAGAAAATGCTGATAAAAACAAGGCAGGTGATCAAGCCACTATTATAGAAAACATTTTATTTGAGTTTAATAAAGCTGATTTACTTGAGCAATCTAAACAAACTTTGGATAAAGTTATTTTAGCGATGAAGAGTAACCAAAAATTTAATATTGAATTAAGCGCCCATAGTGACAGTAAAGGTAGCGATGCCTATAATTTAAAACTAAGTCAGCAACGTGCCGAATCATCCAAAAAATACATCATTAGCAAAGGTATCAATGCCGCTAGAATTGTGGCTAAAGGTTACGGTGAATCTAAATTATTAAACAACTGTGGTAATGATGTAAAATGTAGCGATGATGAACATGCTGTTAACCGTCGTTTAGAATTTAAATTGAACTTTACAAAATAACATGTTCCCTGCATCCGAAGTTATTGAAGCCACTCAGATTATTTATGAAGATAATCACTTGATTATTATTAATAAAAAAGCATCTGAAATTGTACAAGGCGATAAAACAGGCGACATGCCTTTGTCCGAAAAAGTAAAAAACTTTATCAAGCAGCGAGATAATAAACCAGGTAACGTATTTTGTGGCGTTTGTCACCGTTTAGATAGACCCGTTTCAGGTATCGTTATCTTTGCCAAAACGAGCAAGGCTTTATCTCGTATGAATGAATTATTTCGAGATAAAACCATTCAAAAAACATATTGGGCAGTAGTGAAAAATAAACCCCCACATATTACTCAACGTTTAACCCATTATTTAATTAAAAACGAGAAAACAAATACCTCTAAAGCTTTTGCAACTGAGCGCCCCGGAGCTTTAAAGGCGGAGTTATCATACACACTTATTGCCTCTATCTCAAATTACCATTTACTAGAAATTAATTTATATACGGGTCGTCATCATCAAATCCGAGCACAATTATCTGCAATTGGCTGCCCCATTAAAGGCGATTTAAAATATGGTTTTGATAGATCAAACCAAACGCCTTTTATTCATTTACACTCTTATAAAACGGAGTTTATTCATCCCATCAAACAAGAGCCTATATCTGTAACTTGCAAACCAAGAACGGATGACACGGTTTGGAATGAATTAACTAAATTGGTATAAAAAATGAAAGCAGTAATTCTCATATTATTTGCAGGAATAATCCTTTGGTCTTGTAAAACCAATAAACAAAGCACTGCCTCCTCAACAATGGATAATGGATTGATTAAAGATTGTCCGGAAGAGTTAATTAGTAATCAAATGCCTACGCTTGATAAATCAAAAAGAAATTCCAAATACTACATTTATAAAGGCGAGCGTAAAGAGATTACAGATTTTGATTCTGTTTGGGTTAATAAAAACTGTAAAGTGAAAGTAACTGTTGTTCAGTAATAGTAGGTCTTAAAACTTTGCTTGGAAACCAAATCCAAAGTTTACACCACCTCCAGTTAAATCCAAAATATCATTTTCGTTAAACAATGTGTTTTGAAAATCCATGTTTCTATAACTATAATGCACATACGCCAAATTGATAAACATACCAATATGATCTCCAAAATAAAAACGAGGTTGTAAATGTAAATCGTATACTAAACCTCCTCCTTTTGCTCCAGATATATACTGATCTTTAGCATCCCAATGCATTGTTGAATATCCAACATTAAATCCAGCGAACATATCTACACGCTTTGATCTTACAAAGTGGGCATTAACCAATAAAGTTGCATCCAACGCTTTAAAAGAAGGTTTAGAATTTGTTACGGTATCCGTTTGAGTAAAATAATCACATAATTGTACTTTTGCGCCAATACCTAACCAATTTAAAACACCGCGCTCGTAATGTAAGCTCAACATTTTATTTAGCGCTGGATTTGATTCGGATGTTGGACTCGTTGCAATTTTAGACGTATAATTATAAAGCCCCAAATCTAAACCGAAGGCAACCACATTCGCATTTTTCTCAAAGCTTTTTTGTGCATTTACCTGTAATGAAATTATAAGAACTACTATAGCTGCAATTTTTTTCATAATATTTATTTTAATATAAAGATAACTATTTTCCTGTAATTAAAAATTCAGTACGTCTGTTCTTAGCTCTTCCATCTTCTGAAGTATTTTCAGCAATTGGTTTATTTGGCCCAAACCCTTTAGCAGTAATACGTTTTCCATCTACTCCTTTTTCTTCTAAATATGCTTTAACCGTATAAGCACGATTAGCAGATAAGGCTTCGTTAGCTTTGGCAGCTCCCACATTATCTGTGTGGCCTTGAATTTCAATAGTAATACTCGGATTTTCCGTTAAATATTCTGCAAACGATTCTAAAACAACAAAGGATTCTTTTTTCAAATCAGCTGAGTTTGTATTGTAATATAAATTATTTAATACAAATGAACTGCCGGCAGCTGCTTCATTTATTTCTATTTTAACAGGAGTTGGTTGTTTTTCAAAAGTAGCTTCTTTAATACTCACCACTTTTGACGAAAACGCATAATCATCTTTTTTAACCGTAATTAAAACATCATCTTTCTTTTTTAAATTTATGGCAACCATTGCCGTTCCTTTAGCTGAATCGACAACCGCTAATGTTTTTTCTTTAGTCACCGTGTTTGTAACTTCAACAGTTGCGCCTTCAATTTTATTTCCAGATTTATCTTTCATTTCAATATTCATGAAAGTTGTCTCCTGCGGACGGGCTTCTTTATACAAATCAAACGAATATAAATCATACTTCCCTAATCCTTTGCCTTGCATTTTACCTTCATTATATGAAAAGAAATAACCCGTTTTACTATCAGTACTCACTAAAAAACCTACATCATCTGCTTCCGTATTAATAGGATAACCAATATTTTCAGCTTCTAACCACTCGTTTTTATCATTTTTACGAATAAAGAAAATATCCATTCCTCCAAATCCAAAATGACCACCATCTCCTTGACGGTTGGGTCCACTACTAAAATATAAGGTTTCGCTATCCGAGTGTATGAATGGTGTTTTTTCATCGCCTCTTGTATTAATTTTAGGTCCTGCATTTTGTGGCACTCCCCACACTCCTGTTTTAGGATCTTTTTTTGTTACATAAATATCAATGCCACCATAACCACCAGGTCTGTCACTTGCAAAATATAAGGAATTACCATCCGCACTTAAGGTTGGTTGAGAATCCCAATACACAGGGTGGTTAACGTTAGCGCTTATTTTGCTAATATCACTCCAATAATCATCGCCCTCATTCTTACTCATATAAATATCACAATTAGGCTGATTACCGCCCTCAAAACGACTCATAGCAAAATACAATACTTTGTTGTCGATTGATATTGTACAGCCTCCTTGGTTATCATCCGTTGTATTAAATGGAGGCGACATTTGTATTCCTGCATTAAACAGTCCTGTTTTATCGCGAGCGGCAACCATAAACACTTCTTTTTCTCCATCCAGTGCTTTTACCGTATTCATTGATTTTAAAGGCACTTTACGAGTAAAGAAACACATTTTATCATCGGGAGTAATATATGCTAAATACTCATCTGCTTTCGTAGAAATTCCTGCAACAACTTTAGGATCGAATGGCACAATTTTCTTTTTAAGTTCAGTTTCTTTTTTAGCAAACTTCACCATCTCTTTTGAGTTATACATTTGAGTTTCGTATTCTTTACTAAACTTCAATCCATCCTCATCTCTAAACTTAATAAACTGCTGTAAGTACTTTACTGCCGAATCATTTTTAGCTTCTTCGTAATAGCTAAACCCAATATAATAATAGGGCTCTGAATGAATTTGCGGACAAATAGCAATGGCCTTTTTTAAGTAAGGAACAGCTGGCGCATAAGGTTTATTTTCTAATCGGCAATGAACAATAATTTCTCTTGCCATAAATAAATTAGCCTCTGCAAAATCTGGTTCTTCTGCTAAACATTCTCTAATAAACGCTAAACGCTCAGGCTTTTTGTATTTCTTTTTATCAGTTGCTTTTTCATATAGCTTTAATGCCTTTTTGTTATCAATTTCCACACAAAATTTAGAAGAACCTTCCTCCTCATCTTGAGCAAAAAATGAAATAGAATAAAGTAAAAAAAAGGATAGTATAAGTTTGTTCATTGTTTTATGTTAAAGTTGTCAAGATAAAGTTGCAAGATAATATGACTTTATCCATACTACTTTATACATTTTTTAAACTTACTTAGGTTTATAAATAGCTTTTTGCTTGTTTGGCTCAGGTTTTTTAGCATCGTCATTTCTATCTTTATCTTTTCGGATGTCTATAGCGGGTTCGTATACCCAAGTTCCTTTTTTCATGGATAAAGCGTCAAAACTACCATCTGGTCCGTAATACTGATGTTGACCTTCTAATGTGGGGTCCAGCGTATTTGGGGCCAAATGACTAAAAATAATTTGTTTTCTATTAGTGTTATACTTTAAAGACATGGCTACTTCTCCAGCATATTCAAACATAATACGTTTGGCAAATTTGCCAGGAAATTTAAACACATCTTTTCCAAACATTGGAGTACCGTCGGGTTTAAAATATAAAATATCAATAAACTTACGTTGCGTTAATTTATCATTGCCATCCCAACCAAATAAGGTATAAAAATCATCGTCTGATTTTATAACATCGTAATACAACATCCCAAACCATTTACTTGGATCGGATACATAATTTTCGGGAGTTTTAACGGATGCTGATTTATCCAATAATGGAAAATATTCATACTGGGAAGTTGTTTCTTTTTTAAACATCCCTTTTTTAATGGTTTTAGTATTATTGACTTGAATAAACCCAAAGAAAGCATGTGTTTGATCTTCTTTTAGCATATTCCAAGTAATGATTCTAAATTTTTTATCGGGAGCCATTAAGCGCGACACTTCCTTAATACTATCAAATGGATAGAGCATCGATTTCTCATCCTTCAAAATCACATTCCATAAAGCAATAAATTGTTTATTGGCTTCGAAGCGATTGGCTTCTTTTTTACTAAAAAAAACTCTTGTTTGAATATGCTTTAAAGAATCTTCTAAATCAGAATAATACTTGACATCCGTTTCAGATAACTGAGCCAATGCCGGAAAGCCAGATGATAATATGACACTTAAAAAAAAGAATATTCGCATTGACCTATAACTAATTTGTGAATGGAAAGTTACAGAAAATATCTCGATTTTTTTTGTTTGAGTTTCATAAAGAATATTAAATAGCAGTACTAATGAAATAGCGCATACATTTGTTAGTTTTATAATAATTTTACGGACGACAAATAAAATGTATTCAATTAGATTATTGCGCTCTGCAAACACAATACAATCGCCTCAATTTTACTAATTTTCATAAAACCATTAATCTTTCGAATGCTATAGTGCTAGTATCTGAGATGGGCTTTATCACTATCAACTGTTTGTTGAGTAAAAAAGCTGATAGCTGTAATTTGCATTACTACTAAAAACGAAAACATTTTTTTTATCACAAGATTATCATTTAACTAAAATTATTTTATAATTACCTGTTGTTGATAGTAAAATTAATTCGTTCTTAGTAAATTTTTCAATTTTCCATGTAAATAGTTTACTATTTGTCGGATTAAAAATATCACGTTGGCAAATTTGTGAGTCAAATACTGAGCATCCACTTGAATCTAAGTTTGAATAACCTTTCAACCCTATATATTCCCTACTTTTTGTGTATAATGAAACTGAATAATTTCTATAATGATTATGTACGTTAATTTGAACTCTTTTACCTTTACCCATAACAGCAAACTCTGCAAATCCGTCGTAATAATTGGGTATTGTATTTGCTCCAACCGTTAAATTAGTAGAATCAATATTGTCCGCTTGATATAACGTCAATTTCCAACGTCCATCTAATTTCTTATAGGCATTAAAATGATAACCACCTTCAGGATATTTTTTACAAGTGGTAAATAATACACCTGCAAAAAATAGTATAGAAGTAACAATTATTTTTATGGTTGAAAATTGCATATTTAAAAATATAGGATAATACTAAATATACAAAAACTATTTTCAATCTTCGTTAGACCTTCAAGGTTTTAAAAACCTTGAAGGTCTGCATGTAAGAAATGTTAATTAAGCTAAAGAACCATACAACTTCATACGTTGCTCTTTTACGCCTTCGTTTTCTAAATACTCATCATAAGTCATTTTTTTATCAATGATGCCGTTTGGAGTTAATTCTATAATACGATTAGCTACGGTTTGCATTAACTCATGATCATGACTTGTTAAAAGCACAACACCTGTATAATCTTTTAAGGCATCATTGTAAGCAATAATACTTTCCAAATCTAAGTGATTCGTTGGCTCATCTAATATTAACATATTAGGATTTACTTGCATCATACGACTGGTCATACAACGCACTTTTTCTCCTCCTGATAATACTGAACATTTTTTCATTACCTCTTCTCCACTAAACAACATTTTACCCAAGAATCCACGCACATAACTTTCATCTTTGTTTGATGAATATTGACGCAACCAATCCATTAAATTCATATCGCCTGTAAAATACTTAGCGTTATCATTTGGTAAATACCCTTTGTGAATGGTTGTCCCGAATTTATACTCTCCGCTATCCGCTGTATCTTCTTCATTAATGATATCAAACAACGCTGTAATCGCTAAATGATTTTTGGCAATGAAAGCAATTTTATCTCCTTTAGAAACATTGATGTTCACATTTCTAAATAAGATACCATCCGCATTTGATTTAGATAAATTTTCGATATGTAAAATTTGATCGCCTGCTTCACGTTCTTGTTTGAAAATAATGCCAGGGTATTTACGTGTACTGGCTGGAATTTCATCAATCACTAATTTATCTAGTAATTTTTTACGAGATGTTGCTTGACTTGATTTACTAGCATTAGCACTGAATCGACGAACGAAGTCTTGTAACTCTGTACGTTTATCTTCCATCTTTTTGTTAGCATCGCTACGTTGTTTTAATGCTAACTGACTCATTTGATACCAGAAACTATAATTACCAGTATATGTTTTTAATTTATTGTAATCAATATCACAAGTATGTGTACAAACCGCATCTAAAAAATGTCGATCGTGACTAATTACAACAACCGTATTTTCAAAATCTGCCAAATAGTTTTCTAACCAAGAAATCGTTTCAACGTCCAAATCGTTGGTAGGCTCATCCAATAATAAAATATCAGGATTACCAAAAATAGCTTGAGTTAATAAAATTTTTACTTTGTCTTTACCTGTTAAATCTTTCATCATTTTGTAATGAGATTCAACTGGAATGCCAACGTTAGTTAATAACGTAGCCGCATCGCTCTCAGCATTCCAACCATTCATTTCACCAAACTCTGCCTCTAATTCTGCTGCCTTGTTTCCGTCTGCTTCACTAAAATCAGGTTTTGCATAAATCGCATCTTTTTCTTTCATGATGTCATACAAACGACGGTTACCCATCATCACTGTATCAAGCACTGTATATTCATCAAACTCAAAGTGATTTTGTTTTAACACACTCATACGCATACCAGGCAAAATATTTACTTGACCTTTATTAGGTTCAATCTCTCCCGATAAAATTTTCATGAAAGTAGATTTACCAGCACCATTAGCACCAATTAAACCATAACAGTTACCTGGAGTAAACTTTACATTTACCTCATCAAATAAAATACGTTTGCCATATTGCAAACTCACATTAGAAACAGAAATCATCTCTTAAAAAATTAGGCGGCGAAGATACCAAAAAAGATTTAAGACACAAAGGACTAAAGGGACTTTAAGAAAAGATAAAACATTGATTTAACGTATCTTTTATCTTAAATCTTTCTTCTTGTGTACTAAAAATAGTAATTTCGTGCATCTAAAATTTAACACTATGCCTAAAGGAATTTATAAAGTACCCACAGCGGTTAACGAACCAATAAAAAGCTATGCAGCAGGAAGTGCTGAGCGTAAAGAATTACAAGCCATGCTTAAAGAATTACGTAGCAAAGAAATTGATATCCCGATGTACATTGGAGGTAAAGAAGTGCGTAGCGATAACAAATCTCGTTTAGCTCCGCCTCACGATCATAAACATACTTTAGGGCATTTTCATAAAAGTGACAAAACCCATGTAACACAAGCTATTGATGCAGCATTAGCAGCCAAAGAAAAATGGGCCAATTTAAGCTGGGAACACAGAGCTAGTATTTTTTTACGAGCTGCTGAGTTAATTGCTGGACCTTACCGCGCTAAGTTAAATGCAGCTACGATGTTAGGTCAAAGTAAAAATGCGTTTCAAGCAGAAATTGACAGTGCATGCGAAATCATTGACTTTTTAAGATTCAATGTGCAATACATGACTGAGATTTATGCTGAGCAGCCAATATCAGGACCAGGTGTTTGGAACCGTTTAGAGTGGAGACCATTAGAAGGATTTATTTATGCCTTAACGCCATTTAACTTTACAGCTATTGCAGGTAATCTCCCAACAAGTTGTGCGATGATGGGAAATGTGGTGGTTTGGAAACCAAGTAATACTCAAGTATACAGTGCTAATGTATTAATGGAAATTTTTCAAAAAGCTGGTGTACCAGATGGAGTTATTAATTTAATTTACCCAAGCGGACCTGATGCTGCTGATGTCGTATTTAATCATAAAGATTTTGCGGGTATTCACTTTACAGGAAGTACAGAAGTTTTTCAAAACATTTGGCAAACTATTGGAAATAATATCCACAAATACCGTTCTTATCCTCGTATTGTTGGAGAAACAGGTGGAAAAGATTTTATTATGGCGCACAAATCGGCTGAAGCTAAATCATTATCAGTGGCTATTTCTCGTGGTGCTTTTGAATACCAAGGTCAAAAATGTTCGGCGGCTTCTCGTGCTTATATTCCAAGTAATTTATGGGAAGAAGTTAAGGGCTATGTGTTAGCTGATTTAAAGGACATGAAAATGGGTCCGACAGAAGAGTTCACTAACTTTATTAATGCTGTGATTGATGAAAAAAGCTTTGATAAATTAGCTAAATACATTGATGCGGCTAAGAAAGATAGCAATGTAGAAGTAATAGTTGGAGGAAATTATGATAAATCAAAAGGTTATTTTATTGAACCAACCATTATTGTAGCCAAAGATCCTAAATACGTAACCATGTGCGAAGAGTTATTCGGACCTGTATTAACTATTTTTGTTTACGATGCCGATAAATATGAAGAAACATTAGAGTTAGTAGATTCAACGTCTCCTTACGCTTTAACTGGTGCTATTTTAGGGCAAGACCGTTATGCAATTGAATTAGCAACTAAAAAATTAAGTAACGCTGCTGGTAACTTTTACATTAATGATAAATGTACTGGCGCAGTAGTTGGTCAACAGCCATTTGGTGGGGCTCGTGGTAGCGGAACTAATGATAAGGCAGGTGCAAAAATTAATTTATTACGTTGGGTTTCTCCTCGTACTATTAAAGAAACCTTTACACCTCCAACAGATTATAAATATCCGTTTTTACAAGCAGATTAGTGCATCTTAATGACTGAATATAAAAATCCCCTATTAAACTATAGGGGATTTTTTTTATTAAAAAAAAGATTAAATATTGCA